>Ga0163154_10000414_pt1 | contig 64596 bp, 41 predicted proteins | sample OliLakLV19MP9P1_FD_148649 | JGI IMG/M metagenome (GOLD analysis project Ga0163154, IMG submission 148649) | Freshwater microbial mat bacterial communities from Lake Vanda, McMurdo Dry Valleys, Antarctica - Oligotrophic Lake LV.19.MP9.P1 | ecosystem: Environmental > Aquatic > Freshwater > Lake >...
CCTTATAAGAGAAGGCAACCCATAGAGAAGTACCTGCTGTATTATTGATAGTGCCGTTTAATTCACGGTATCTTTCCGTCCATTGTCCGCCTAAGTCTGCACTGCCGCCGAGTGTGTTACCATCAAGGTTAGCAGCGTTTATCACAGCTGTTCCGCCACCAGCGGCTGTACCGTCTTTCTGTCCATCCCATGGACCAGAAAATCCAACACCGCCATTTTGAGTTGATAAAGTTTCACCGGCAGTGTATTCAAAATTTTCATACACTTTTATCACAGCAGGTGGAGCGGCAGAGGCTGTAGTAACACTGAGTGCAGCACTTTCCAATGATTCGTTACCGGCAGCATCCTTTGCCTTTACTGTATAGCTGTAGGTGGTAACTGCTGTTAAACCTGTGGCACTGTAGGTAGTAGTGGCAGAAGAACCAGCCAGCACGCCATCTTTATAAATATCATAACCAGCTACAGCAACATCATCTGTTGATGCTGTCCATGATAATGTGAAAGTGGTAGCTGTAATAGCTGACGATACCAAAGCTGTGGGTTGCGTGGGAGCAACTAAATCAATTGTGGCATCTAAAGTTGTTACACTTAGTGCTGTACTAGCTGCTGAAACATTAATAGCAGCATCTTTTGCCTTAACAGTAAAACTGTAAGTGGTTAGGGGTGTTAAACCTGTAATGTTAATGGTTGTTGTTGCTGATGATGAACCGTATAATACCGCATCTTTAAACACATCATAACCTGTTACCCCCACATCATCTGTAGAAGCTGACCAAGATAATGTGAAACTATTGTCTGTTATATTTGATGACGCCAACGCAGTAGGTACTGAAGGCGGCGTAACATCAGATGAAACAAGTGTGTAATTTGATTTTTCAAAAAATGAAGACGATAATCTTACTCCATCAAAGTTGGCAAATAAACCCGCTGTAGGGCAACTGCCTGCAATGCGTATTTGTGTGATGGCAGATGCATTGTTGTAATAGCCCGTTACCTGGTGCGTAACATCTGTTTCTAATGGAGCTGTATTGCCTGTATAATCTGCCCACAGCGAAACCTTCATATCACTACCACCTAAAAAATCAATTTTTGCAAGGTAGTAGTGCATGTCTGTAACATTCGCTGTGCCCAGCAGTTCGCCATTGGCGCCCCCCTGTGTGGCCGATGCACTTCCCAACCCAATAAAATCATTGGTGAGGCGTCCGATATATACATGCTCTGCAGTGCCATTAAACAATGACAATCCGCTGTACTCCTGAGCTGCTGCAACCTGGTAAGAGAAGGCAACCCACAAAGATGTACCAACAGTATTGCTAACAGTTCCGTTTAAGTTACGATAGCGTTCAGTCCACTGACCCCCTAAATCTGCACTGCCACCAAGTGTGTTACCATCAAGGTTTGCAGCGTTAATTACGCCTGTTCCCCCGCCAGCGCCAGTCCCATCTTTCTGTCCATCCCAAGGGCCACTAAAGCCAACACCTCCATTTTGTGTTGATAAATTTTCACCAGCAGTGTATTCAAAATTTTCATACACTTTTACCTGCGCAGCGGCAGTAAATTGTAGTAATGTAAATAATGAAAGTAAAACATAAGAGAGATAACGGGTGTGTAATGTTAATTTCATACAGCTTTGTTTTTAAGATAATAAAATCAGTTATGGCTTTCTTTGGACAGGTGGCAGCATCAAAAGGTACAAGGCAATTCGTGAGGATATTGTAATGGTAAAATTATACAGGAATGTAATAGTCAATTGGCAGAAAATTGGCAAATTCCAATGATAGATTGGCGTGTTTAAAAAATTGATTATGCTTTTTTACAATAAATAAGTAAATGACCTCAACGGTATTTTCTCCTGGAGTTTCAGTAGGATGACAAAATATTTATGGCAGAAAAAACCCAACTATAATGCAAGATGGAATAATAAAAAATACAGCAATTGTTGAAAGGATTTAAAAGTAAGATGGTTTTAATTATAAAATGCGGCAACATAAAACTGGCCAATCTGCTGCCCCTGTTTAACCCCTTCGTTTATAGCGGCTTTGTAATGTATGCCGCCGTACATTCTGCTGATACTCACTTCTGCGGCAGCATCGTTTACGGAAAGAAAAAAACGGCGCATGCCGAGGTATTTCATTTCGGTAGTATCCATAAAGGCAACATTGCTTCCATACTGTTTAGCTAATATGGTAGCGGCAGCGGCGGAGATAACACTGTGCCCGCTGATGTATTCGGGGAAAGGCGGGGTTTGCAATATGGGTTCCCAATCCCGTTCAATGTTTTCCTGGATTACGGTGATGGGTCTTACGGTTAGACTTTTATATTTTTCGTACCAGCAGGCTATGAACCCATCAAACATTGCGGATGCGGTTAATGCAAAAGATTTTGCAGTTGCTGTTTCTGTACTGTTTTTTTGCTTTGTTAAAATAGATACAATGCCCATCCAGTGGCCGGGTGGTGTAGTTTTTTTGTTGGCGTAAATCATATGCCCTTCGTATTGGGTTACAAAAGCGTTGTCATCCCAGTAACGGGCAATGCTGTCTTGCTGCGGTGTAAGATTTTTAGTGAGTGTGTATAATTCCATTAATTGTTTATAGTATTCACTTTTTTTATCAAGGTTATATGCTGGTGGCGGTGGTGGTGTAAATTGTGCGGCAGAATCTAAGAGGAATGGTTTTAAAATTGACCAATTAGGTTCTATCGCATCTAAATAATCGGGTGGGGTTTGCTGCCATTTGCCATTTGTATTGTATACATTTAACTTAGGCTTTCCCCTCGATTGTTTATAATTGTCTGTTGTGCTTCTTTTTAAAATAATAGCTGCCACCGAATCTCCAAAAGCAATGGAATTATTGTAGGCATCTGCTGTAAGCGCATTTTTAAAAGATGCTAACATAGTGCTTTCTGATTTTGCAAGGCTGTCTTTTGAAAACACCAATGCCTTGCCTACTTTATAAAATGCTTTTATGGCTGCCAGTGTAAAATCATACTCCATGTTTTTTTCCGGTGCAGGCATTGTTGTAAAGCCCTTCATTTTTTCTATAATGGAATTTGAATTGCTGTCTTTCCACCTGATGGCTTCGTAATAAGCAAGGTTGCTGTAGGCATAAATGCGGCTTGCAACGGGTGGATTAAAAATATCGTAAACGATTACTGCTGTTAAGTTGTGTAAACATTGCTGCTGCGGATGGATATAAAGTGCAGGATTTTCCTGATGGTTGTTTTTGCAGGAATGCAACACAAACATGGATAAAATAAAAGGGATGTATAAATACTTTTTCATCATTTTAATTTGTAACAATCCTTGACTGTTTTTTACTGTTAAATATCTCAATTGATTTTATACTATTATTTAAAACCAAATACCTGGCAGACTGTGATAAAAATGAACTGCCATATTGAAATTCTTCTTTTCTTTTGTTGCCATTTTTTAAAGTGAGCATTGCATAGGTTTCGTTGTTGTTTACCAATACAACTTTACCTGCTGGATTTTTATTTTGAAAAACTTTTATTGGGCCTGCATTCTGTGTTGCAGCAATGGCAGGCTTGCCATTGATAACAAGGCAGGCTAGTGCTTTGGCATTACCGGGTATATACACGCCGCTTTGCAATAAAGAAAGCACCTGAAAATTGCCCTGTCCATCGCCTTTCAACACGAGGCCATTAAAGGCATCATTGCGGCCAAGCATAGCGGCCATGCCATAATCGTTGCCGCTTAAAACAATATCCACATTGCCATCGCCATCCATATCGTTTACCACTATGCCACTGATGTTACTAAACTGTGCCGCTGCAGGCAGTGCATGTATTTCAAATTTCAGGTTGCCTTTATTTTCTATCCACACCGATGAAAAATCTGTTGCAGTTAAATGCAGGGTATTTTGTAATTCATCTTTTGTAAACAGCAACGACATCGGCGCTTTGGCATACAAATCATAATCAGGAAATTTACCTTTTAGGTAACTCATTTCCCGGATGATTTCATCCCTGCCTGCCACGGGGTATTCGGCAAGCGGGCCATGTGGTGAGCTGGGCAAACCGTTGCTCAACACCACATCGTAACTCCCATTGTTATCAAAATCTCCCGAGTATGCCTGCACTGGCATTTGCGATGTAGTTTTATAAAAAGCGTTTTTTCCAAAATTCCCCAACACATAATCCATGTCGCCATCATTGCCTATATCGGCGGCTGCAATACTGTTGTACCAGCCTGTGTTTGCAGTGAGTGCTGTTTGTTCCTGCAAAAAAATTCCGTTGGTATTTTTTAATATTGTTGGCGGCATCCATTCACCCACTACCAATAAATCCTGATCGCCATCTCCATCTGCATCGCTCCATACCGCATCGCATACCAAACCAATATTGAGCAGTGCTGCAGCAACTTCTTCTGTAACATTTAAAAATAAAATCTTTCCATTGGCGGTTTCGTTTCGTAAAATCATGCTGCTTACCTGCTTAGGGTATACACCGGGCATAACTCTGCCACCAACAAATAAATCGAGGTCTCCATCGTTATCATAGTCGCATGCTTTTACACAACTTTTGCTGGTATAGTTTATTGGAAAAGCGGTACTATCTTCTGTAAAATTTGCCTTGCCATCGTTGAGGTAAAACTTATCGCCATAATCTTTTGAGTTGGGCAGATTTTCATTACTTCCGCTGGCCACATACATATCCAAATCGCCATCGCTGTCTGCATCAAAAAGGCAGATACCCATGTCATCGCTTATCCTTGTTTTTACCTGGGGCAAAAATTGTTTGCGGTTGAATGTGCCAGCAGCCTGCTGCATAAACAGCACGAGGTTATTGGGTGTGCTCCCACCCACCACCATGTCATCCAGCCCATCACCATTTAAATCTGCCACAGCTAATGAAGGCCCGTATTGCGAAAGCTTATGAGGTATTAACCGCTGTATATTAAAATCTATAAACTCCGCTTCTTTTGCAGCATCTGCATATTGGATCTGGGTAAGTGCGGTAATATCTGTAAACCAGTTTTGTGTTGCAGTGGTTGGCAGGTTTTTTCCTGCAGTTTTTTGTGCATCATTAATATTTATGGTGAGTAATTTATTTACTGATACATTTTGCAACAACTGTCGCTTATTATTTGGCCACTCCACAATTAATGAATCAATTTTTGCGGCAGCACCCAATCCAAAATGTGCTATGTTTTCTACCGTACTCAAATAGCCCCGGTAAGGGCTGCACTCATACAATTGTTGTTTGCCATCATAATACAAATGGATGACTGCACCAATTCCATTCCTGTTTAATGAATCTCCCTGCAACTGAATTCTAACATAATTACTGCTGTCATTTTTATTTTCATTCAACGTATTTTCCAACAATGTGGCCATCATGTTGGTATTGTTTACCACCACATCTACATCACCATCTCTATCAAAATCTGCATAAGCCATGCCTGCACTAAAAGTGGGTGTTCCCCAGCCCCACTCCATTGTTTTATCAGTAAAAGTTACATCGCCATTATTGTGGTAAATAAAATTGCTGAGTTTTAAAGAAGGTACTTTATTTAATACCTGCGCAACAGGCGTGGCTGCCTGCGATGCTTCCCGATAAGCCATAAAATCGAGGTCGGTTAAATCTTTGGGCAGACCATTGCTAATCATGATATCACGAAAACCATCATTGTCGGCATCAATGGCCAATGGTGCCCAACTCCAGTCGGTTTGTGCAATGCCACTGTAGTAGGCCACGTCGCTAAAAACAGGTTCGCCAATACTGTCGTTGCCCAACACCCTTGGCCCCTGGTTAAGTTGCAGGCAATTGTGAATATCCTGGCGCATGTAACCCAATTCATCCATTTTTTTTACTACCTGGTACGTATTGGGGTTGTACATTTTTTTTATGCGATAATTATCCTGTGGACTCATGTCAACTTCCATTATATCCACCAATCCATCGTTGTTAATGTCAGCCGCCTCGTTGCCCATTGCATTGCGGCTTGTATGTTTAAAATAGTTCCGGCTCTTTTCTGTGAAAGTGCCGTTTTTATTGTTGATGTAAAGATGGTTGTTGGATACAAAATCGTTGCTTACATATATGTCCTTCCATCCATCCGCATTGATGTCAACGATGTTTACACCCAATCCAAAGCCGTCCTGTACAATGCCTGCCTGCCTGCTTACATCTGTATAAACAGGGTGACCAAGTTTTGCATCCCAATTGTTTTGCAGCAGTCTGTCGTTGTTAGCAGCACCCATTTCATTTTTTATAGGTTTAATCTGGTTGGCATCTTTACGGTATTCATTTACCAGTAAATACACATCCAAATCCCCATCTTTATCATAATCAAAAAAAGCAGCCATTTGTGTACTGCTGCTATCGGCAAGGCCATACGCTTCGGCCATTTCTTTAAATGCAGGAATGCCAGTTGCTTTATCTGCACCCTGGTTGATGTACAACAAATTTTTTCTAAAACTGGCTGGCATCAATGTAGCGCAGCTTACATAAATATCCAGCAGGCCATCGTTATTAATATCAACAATGCTTACACCATTGCTCCATCGGTTGTTTACTGATACGCCTGCCTTGGCGGTTACATCTTCAAAACGCATCCCGCCTTTGTTGATGTATAATTTATTGGGCGATACGCTCCCGGTAAAATAAATATCAGGTAAACTATCATTATTAAAATCGCCAATGCCCACACCACCGCCATTATATAAATATTCATAATTGATAATATTCATGCGGTCGTTTTCAATTATCTCATTGTTAAAGGTAATGCCACTTTTATCAGCAGTAATTTCCCGGAACAGCAGTGCTGTATCGTTCTTATTGTTGTTACACGACAAAAAAATAACAGCAGAAATAAGAATGGTGCAAAGTTTTTTGAACATCCAGAATATATTAAGCAATCAGTAAAAACAATAATTAAAAATAGTAAAGTAAAATTATACTTCATCAAACTGTACTATTAGTATTGTATTGGCAATTTTATATACTAAAATAACATGGAGGTTATGTTTTACTGAATTGTTATCACCACCTGAAATACCTAAAAGGATCATCGCCCAGTTCATAATCATCTCTGTAATCGGCATGGTATAATCCGGGGGTATTAGCTTTTTCTTGTTTTATAAATAACTCCCTTTTAGTATAACCCGCAGTGGTGCCACACCGCCATACCGGTCCCAAATGCGGATGGCTATTGTGTTTTCGCCTTCTTTTAAAACACCTGCCGGTATTAAATAGTAGCGGTTAAAATTCCAGGTATCGTTAGTGCGGTTGTCTGTTTCGCCCACTTTTATTCCATTGATATATACCTGGTCGTAATCATCCAGCGTACCAAGACTTATCGATACAGAAGTAGTTGTAAAGTTCTTTGGAACCAGTACTTTCTTCCTATAAACCATTTCACCATCCAGACCAGACCAGCTTGTTTTTACTTTTTCTACTTCCATGAGCACCGGTATTTCAGTCATGCTGCTTTCATCAGCAACTGCAGCAACCAAAGCACTGGCTGTTTCAGATAAGCCGGGGTCTGGGTAGGCTTCAGCTAACGTTTTTGCCCCCGGAAGTTGTTTTGTAAAAGCTACTTTCCATTCTCCGTACAATGAGATATTGGAAAGCGGTTTTTCATTTGTTTTAAAAATATTATCATCATTGATAAATGAAACACCCATATTGGCCAATACCTGGTTTAAGGCCCTGGTTTGGCGCCACCTGCTGTACCTGAAGTAAGTAAATGAATCTGCATTAAATTGAAGGGGGTTAAATTGTACAAAAACAATTTGCCCTTTACCAACTGTCTTTTTCCCCAGTAATCCTTCCATACTTATGTCACAACCTTTCTCAATTAACACAGTTGGGTGGCTGGTTCTAAAACGGCTGTCGGATAAAGAAATGCCCCGGGCTTCGTTCCATGCTGGTATTGTTTTTCCACCAAAAAAAGAATCGTTGATATTGAATTGCACACCTAAAAATTCTCCAATTTCGTTTTTTGGCAGTACCAATACTTTCCCTCCTTTTAAAATAAATTGTTTTAGCTGCTGCTCTTGTTGTTTGTTGATATTACCACAAATAAGCAGTTGCACCTTATCAGTGATGGAAGTAATTTTTTTATACAGCACACCCGATTGCAACAGCAATTGCTCCTGTGCCTCGTCACCGATGTATGCTGTAAAAACATTTCTTTGTTCCGGCAATTTTACTACAACATAGTCAATTAAATTATTGACTGTAATAGCAGCAACAGGGTCATCTTCATAGTGGTCTTCTACATCCAATGCACACCATACCAACAAGCCTTTTTTATAATTTAATTCCATAAGCGGGCTGTATGCCAAATCAAATTCGCACTCCAATATAGGCCGCCATCCACTTTGATGTGGCTTCTCCATTGCAGCAGTTGCCACCCCGCCCCTGTTGCCCCAATGCCAGCTATAGTAAGGCACATTGGCCCTGCCATCCGTTTTAAATTTACCATCTAAATAATCGGGATAAGCTTCTGTTAAAGTGCTGTTGCCGCACCAGTTTCTAAAATCTATTTCATCTAAACCTTTTGTAACCGGGTGTACACTATCCAACGGAAAAACATACCTGGAAATATATTGCGAAACCCTGTACCCTCTTTTTACAAGAACGCTATCCGGATGCTGGTTAAACACAATTGCTTTGCCTCCGGTTGAGATATAGGTCTCTAAATTGGTGGGTAATTTGTAATTGGAGGATAGCACTTCCCGCCCAATAATTACCAGGGGTGCGTTTGTGTTACTACTGTTCCAATCGGTGATGGTGTAGCCAAGCTGCAGCAGCATATTTTTTGTTTTTCCAACAGGGTCAAATACTACCACATTTTTTTTTGCAGGCGATTGCAATTGATACACCCTGAAATTAAAAGTATCAGTGTGCTGCACTCCAGCAATATGTGCTGACAATAAAATTTTACCAGCTGCCTTAGCCATATTTATATTGGGCGTTTCAAATTGCAGTACGATATCTTCCTTTTCGCCGGGCAGCATGTTGTTAATTATCCCGCTGTCTTTTTTTATACAACTGCTGCCCACCCATACTTCGCAATGCCAGTTTACCTGTTGCTCTTTTCTTGTATCGTTAAAAAAAATGAGTTGTTTTTCTACCGACTGCTGTGTTTTAAAATGATTGTCTTTGGCTGTAAAGGCAGCCCGGCTTCCGGCAATATAGGCAAGTGTTTGGTTGTTATTTTGCAGAAGGGCTTTACCGCCAGGCTTAATATTCCAGCCGGGGCTTTGTAAAAAATTAATGTCGCCTTTTTCTGCTACGGCAAAATAATTTCCCTTACGGCCAGTAGCGAAAGCGGGCATTCTTACTTTTTCTTTTGCCGCCTCAGTTATGCTCCAGCCATGCCCGTTGTTCCAGGGCAGCATACCACCGCTTACTTCATACGTACGCCAGCTACGCCAGGTATTGCTGGTAAATAATTGCTGAATGTGTTGAAAAGACTGCATATTTTCCATCAAGGTGGCAGGCATCCATTCTTTATAAGTTTGTCCGGTAATAAAATTATTTTTTATCAACTTGCGGTAAAAATCTTCTTCTACTTTATACGCCTGGTTACCCATGTACATGGCGCTGAATTCGGTAACCAATGGTTCTGTTTTAATATTGTTGCCAAAACCATTCCGGCCTCTTAAAAATGTACAATGTAGTGGCGTACCGAATTCCACTCCAATAAAAGGCAATTGTCCACGCCTGCTGTATTCACTCATCCATTCTTCTCTTTCCTGCAGCGGCAGCATGTTGAGGTAAATTCTGCCAATAATTTTTCCTGGTTACCGGCAATTTTTATTTTTTTAAGTGGGATAGAGACTTTGTCATTATCCTGCATGCAAGATGGCGTGAGCACAATAGCGCCGGTTGCAAATACCAATTGTTTTATCACTATTCTTCCTTGCATATTGCGATCATTTTTCTTTACCTGTTTTAAAAGATTTTTAAGATTGTAAATTGTAAGCGTGCATCCGTCATTTGCTATCCTGTATAAAGTTCTATCAAACTAAATGGCGGTATTGAAACAGCCACACTTCAATCATCACCAAAAAACAGTATACAGCGCAGCAAGTACACCGCAAACTATTAATGCGCCTACTGCAAATGAGGGCGACATTTTAAACATGGCCTTATCTATAGTCAATCCGTTAGCCCTGATGCCTCTTTTTCTGTCCCACATACTAATGATATACCTACCGGTAACACAAATAAGAAATACAAATCCCATCCTATCTAAAAAGGGAATTTCATAAACGCCTTTTTCATTTGCTTTTGCAAAACCAATGGGGGCAAGAAACGATAAGTTGATTACCGAAGGAATGAATTTGAAAAATAAAGAAAAAGCAAAGCCACCAACGGTTGCAAACAAAGCAGCATTAGAAGTAGTTTTCTTCCAGAAGAAACCAAGAATAAACATGGCGAAAATACCTGGACTTACAAAGCCCGTGTATTCCTGTATGTATTGAAAGCCGGCCTTTTTATCAATGCCTATCAATGGTGCAATAATCACTGCAAGTACCATAGCAACAACCACCGTAATTTTCCCCACCTTCACCATACTTTTTTCATCGGCATCCGGGTTAATTTTTTTCTTAAAAATATCTAACGTGAAGATGGTGGAGATGCTGTTTGCTTTTCCTGCAAGCGAGGCAACAATGGCGGCAGTTAATGCAGCAAATGCAAGTCTTTTTAATCCGGCAGGTAATAAATTTAATAAAACAGGATATGCTTTATCAGGATCGAGTTTGCCACCCTGCATCATTTCTGTTTGAAAATTTCCCTGTTGATGCAATACATACGCTGCAATGCCCGACAGCACAACAATCACCGGCATTAATAATTTTAGAAAAGCAGCAAATAAAATTCCGCTCCTTGCCGTTTTTAAATCAGCACCCAATGCCCGTTGTGTGATGTACTGCCCATCTACCTAAAACACGTAGGGTAATATTGTTGTTTCCGGATTTTAAAAGCTTTGCAGGGATGCGGTATAATACAGCCGCATCAGTATTTTCCAGCTTAATTTGTTTACCATTTACATAACAAATATTATCGCAACAGATATCTCCTAAACTGAGCAAATAATCTTTACCAGTATAGGTAGCCGGTAGCTCAATGTTTTTTCTGAACCAGCAGTAGCCGTAAAATTTTTTAAACCCATAATCGCTCCATTTGGAAGGTAGCTTCATGGTACGCCACTTGGCATCATTGTAATTAACCGCAAACACTTTAGCCTTGATGCCACTGTTTGAAATTTCGATAATAGAATCCCTCAATTTATTAATTGCCGAAACCTCTTTATAGCCATTCTCGAAGTTTTTTATTTCATCGGATTGACTTTTAAGTACTGCCACATAATTGGGATGTGTTTTTAATATTTCATTGCTCATCCATGCTTCTATATCTGTACCGCCCCAGGAAGAATGAATGATACCGATGGGTACATTTAATTTATTTTGCAGATCAAGGGCAAAGAAATATGCGGCAGCCGAAAATTTTGGTGCAGTGTTAGAATCACTTACCAACCAGGTGCCACCAGCAATATCAGCTAGTGGTAGATTGTTTAATTCATCTTCAACAGTTAAAAAACGGATGTTAGCATTGTTTGCATTGCTGATGGCTTCTTTCCCATTATCAACACCCCAGCCTAATTGCCAGCCCATATTGGATTGGCCGGAAGCCAGCCAAACATCTCCTATCATTACATTGGTAAATAAAATGGTATCCTTGTCACTAATTCGCAAGGTGAATGGACCACCCGCTTTCAACACCGGAAGCCTTGCCATCCATTTGCCATTTTCATCCACATTGGCTTGTGTAACTTTACCTACTAGCTCAATACTAACAACCGAATTAGGAGTAGCCCATCCCCAAACAGCGGCATTGGTGCCTCTTTGCAAAACCATATTATTGCTAAACAATTTTGGCAAATGAAGCGTAGACAATGTTTTACCCGATTGTGAAAATGCTACACTTGTAAGAAAAAATAAAACGACGGATAATGTTATTTTCATAATTACAAACTACTTTCTTTTTTTAGTTCCTTTTCCGCTTACAAATGTTGATTGATGAATAAAATGCAGCAACCTTAAATTTTTGATAGGTTAAAGCAGTTTTAGAGATACTCGGCAATGCTAAACAATTGGTCTTAGTTTATTACTGTTATTATATGAATAAACCAGATTTAAATCCAGTGATTTACCACCTGAAATACCGAAATGGATTATCGCCCAATTCAAAATCTGTTCTATAATCCGAATGATACAAGCTAACAGGTTCAACAGGCTTTTCCTTTAAAGTAATTTCCCTTTTTGGCGATGAGTTAAATATTCCTCCGCCGCCATACCAATCCCAAATGCGAATGGCAATTACATTTTTACCGGGCTTTACCAGTTTTGCAGGCACGGTGTAGGTTCTTACAAAACTCCAGTTTTCTTTCACTTTATCATCTGTAAAACCAACGGGTACGCCATTGAAATAAGTATTGTCAAAATCATCCATTGCAGCAAGGTTTAATACCAAATCTTTACCCAGCATATTATCGGGAATTTCAATCGTTTTTCTAAACACCACTTCCCCATCGCTGCTTTGTAAAATGGTATTGATTTCATCAGCGTTTGTCATGGGTACATTGGTATTGATCATGGCGCTTTCATCGGCTGTTTCCTGTAGTAATTGAGCTGCCTCTTTTGATATGCCCGGGTCTTTTACTTTATTGGACATATCATCAGCAGCCGGTAACAATACTGTTATTTTAGCTTTCCAGATAGTTTTATCCAAATCAATATGAGTGACTTCTTTTTTTTCTTCTTTAAAAATATTTAAGTCGCAAGTAAAGGTAGCCCCGAGGTTGGTGGCTACTTGCGCAAATGCCCTCGTGGCCCGCCACCTCGTAAAACGGAAGTAAGTAAGGCTATCTGCATTGAAACGATTGGGTTCTAACTGGCAGTAAATAATTTCGCCCTTGCCCAACTGCTTTTTACCCAATAATCCATCCAGTGAAATATCGCAACCGCTTGCAATTTTTATGGTTGCTGCTGCGGTGCGGTAGCGAATATCTGATATTGAAAGTCCGTTGGTCAATGGCCAGTTGGCGATGGTTTTTCCTCCATCAAAATTTTCATCCAATACATATTCGGCACCGAAATAAATGCCGGGTTTTGTTTTAGGCAATAACAATATTTTACCACCATTCTGCACATATTGAACCAATGCTTTTTCTTGTTCGGCTGTAGTGTTTCCACAGATAATTAATTCAGCAGTTGCTTCCACTTTATCCGCCTTTTTATAAATCATCCCCACATCATCCAGTAGTTTGCTTTCGTTTTTACCACCCATGAAAATAGTATTTTTATTTCTTACATCAGCCACTGCATTTTGTACATAGGTGATTAAACGCTTTGCTACAATTGCTGCCACAGGATCTTGGGTAGCATGATCTTCCAAATCAAGACTGCACCAGATTAAGGAGCCTTTTCCTACATTTAATTTCATCAATGGCGAGTAGGCCATATCAAATTCACATTCCAGCAAAGGCGTCCAGCCACTGTTGTGTGGCTTCTCCATAGCGTTGGTTGCCACACTACCGCGGTTGCCCCAATGCCATCCATAAAGCGGTGACTCATCCGGAGATTTTTCATAGGCATTGTTCATATAATCCGGGTAAGGATTTATCATTGTTCCTACACCACTCCAGTTTCTTAAATCCAATTCATCCAGTAGGTTGGTGAGCGGATTATTGTTTAACGGAAACACATACCTTGAAACGTATTTTGAAATGCGGAAACCACTTTTTTCAAGTAACGAATCCTGCTGATTCAACACGAGCGCTTTGCCGCCCTGATCTACAAATTTCTGTAGCGAAAAAGGAAGTGCATAATTTTTAGAAAGCGCATCTCTGCCAATAATTAAAAAGGGAATATTCGTTTCTCCTTTCCAGGGCAATACCGTATAACCCAATGCCATCAGCATGTCTGTTGATTTTCCCACCGGATCAAATACATTTACCTCCTTTTTACCAGCAATGGCTTCTTCTTTAAAAACCCTGAAATGAAAGGTATCAGCATGTACTACATTTCCAATGCGTGCATTTAAAATAATATTCCCTTCTGTTTTAAAATTATTTAACCCGGATGGCGTGGTGAAATTTATTTTTTCACTTTTTTTATCCCCCACAGGAATCAACAGTTCCCCTTCATTCTTAGCAATTATTTTATCCCCGATGGTAACCATATAATTCCACACACAGGATTGAGTTTGCCTTGTATCGTTGAAAAAAAATGCTTGCTTTCCAACAAACTGATTGGCCGTAAAATGATGGTCTTTGGCAGTAAAAGCGGCTTCGGCTCCGGCTATATAAGCCAGGGTTGCATTGTTGTTTTCTATAAATGCTTTGCCACCCGGCTGAACGGTATAAGCTGGTGGAAGTTTATCATTTATATCTGCCACAGAAGCCGTGGGATAATACATACCTTTTCTACCAATTCCAAAAGGCTTCATTTTAATGACGGTAGAAGCGGTATCCGTTCTCGTCCAGCCATGCCCGTTATTCCACGGTAGCATACCACCGGGCATATCGTAAGTCCTCCAACTGCGCCAGGTATTGGTGGTAAAAAGAGATTGTATTTGCTGAAACGACCACATTTTTTCCATTACCACCGGGCCAGGCCAGTCCTGATAGGTTTGCCCCGAAATAAAATTATTAGCTATTAAGTCCCGGTAATTTTTCGGCTCATTTAAATAAGCCTTATCACCCATATACATAGCGGTAAATTCGGTAACCCAGGGCTCCGTTTTTATGTTGTTGCCAAACCCATTCCGGCCCCGTAAAAAAGTACAGTGCAAGGGTGTTCCAAATTCTATTCCGATAAAAGGTATTTGTCCATTTTGTGAATAGAAAGACATCCACTCTTCCCTTTCCTGCAGCGGCAGCATGTTTAAATAAAAGTTGAGCGTATGTACATCTCCTACATAAGTGCCATGGTGGGTAAACACCGGTCTGGTTGGATCGTTCTTTTTTATGATGTTGATAGCTTCTATACCAGCTTTTGCATTTTTTTGAAAAGTAGGACTGTTTTTAATCCAGTTAGTACGACCAATGTTAAACGGATTCTGATCTTGTGTATCGCCAAAAAAATTGCCCGTTGTGGTCCACATTACAACAGATGGATGGTTTCTATCACGGCGCAAAGCAATCTTCATCCTATGCTCAAAACTCTCTTTTACACCAGGCTTATTCCATTGAAAACTCCAGTTTTTATCAACGATATAATTAACAAAAGGCAAGGCTATTCCCATCAACAAAAAACCCTTTCTATCTGCCCGGTTCATCATTTGTTCCGTATGTTCAAGAAAACCTCTTTCATCAAAATTATTGGGCCAAATTTCGCTGATATTAAATCCATTTTTTCGGATGCCATCAATACTTGCATCAATCAATTCATCCATACCATTACCGCCTACAAATAAATGCGGACGAAGATTTATTTTTTTGCCGTTGAGATAAAAATGTTTTCCATCAATCCAAAACTCCCTAAAACCAAACTCCTGTGCATATTCATCGTTTATTAAATTTTTACCCGCTACTTTTAATTTTAAGGTGTATAATTCTGGTTTATCCAAATCCCAAAGCCGGGCACTGGCCCAATCAAAAGAAAGTTTTAGGGTTTGTGTATCTGCCTCCATTACATTAATTGTAGTGGTAAAACTTTTCTCGGTTACACCTTGTTCATTCTGCATATTTGCTGTTACCGAAACTATTCCCGCTTTTTTGATGCCTGCTATTTCAACAGCTACATCCACTTTATTTTGCCTAACAGAAGGCTGTACAAAAACATCGGTGACAAAGGCATTTGATGGCCTGGAGGAAAGCAACACATCGCCAATAATACCCTTGCTTGCTAAAGTGGCTTTGGTGAAAGTAACCTGTGTGGTGGCCGTTCCCATCAGTACCGGAATTTCGCCTTCGTTGCCTGTGGCAATTACAAATATCTGCAGCAGATTTTGTTTTCCGTACTGCACAAAATTGCTAATGTCAACCGCACCACTGTACCATTCTATGCCGCCTGCTTTTTTGCCATTCAGATAAACTACTGCATCGGTGCTCACTTTTGTAAGGACTAGCTCCGTTGCATTTTCTTTCCACTTTTTCGGAATAAATACTGTTGTTTGATACCATGCTTTTGAAAGATTTTTCAGGTCTTCTTTATCTGCACTGTTTCTTTCTATCAATACATCATCGGCACTCCATGAAGATGGAACTTGTATTAACGACCATTTATCAGCAACTGGTTTTTCTGTTGCATTGCCAGTAGCCGGTTGAAACAGCCATCGGTTGTTTAAAAGAATTTCTGACCGTTTAGAGGAAAGTCGCAAGTCTTTATAATTGTTGTCAATGGTTGTTTGTGCAACACAAGTTATCAGCAACAGTTGCCAGCAAAATAACAGCAGGAATATTTTTTTCATTGTTTGAAATGAGGGAGTTAAGATTTGTTAAGAGCGGCTATATTTAACTTACACCCGATGATTTACCTGAATCAAAAGATAAAGCCTGGTACGCTTTCGGAATTGCTGCCAAAATTATTTGAAAAGAAGATAAAACGGATCAAAACAATAGCATGTTTTATAAACAGATTGGCATAAATAAGCATCCGGAAAATTTTGCGTAACCCTCGTCCATTAATAATTGAAATTCTCTTTGATTAAAAACAACAGCGCTTTGCCGGTTTGGGCAAAGCGCTGTGCTGTAAGAAGGAAGTAAAACAGGGTGAATAGTTACAATATTTAAACAGCAGAATGATTGCCTGCAGTTTAAATTATCGAACTGAACTTGCTATAACAATCTTTTTCACAGATATCGATTTTTCATTAATTAGGTTCATAATGTACACACCATGGGTAAGTTTAGTAATATTAATACGTTGATTAACTCCGTTGCTTATAAATCCGTTTGTCAATACCCTTTTTCCTGATATGTCTGTTAATACTACAGTCAGTTGTTTATTCTCAGATGCTGCATCCAGGGCAATCATAAACCATCCATTGGTAACAGGGTTTGGATAAACTGTAGCGGTGGAATTAATATTATTAATTGCCTCAATATCGTTTGCAGTTCGTTGCAATACATTGCTACTATTATACACCCTTACTTCTTTTACACGTATTGCCCATGAAATATCATTGGTTTTAACTTGCCCTACAACCCGTACACCTCTGCAGGTACTTGGGAATGCAGTGCCAGTAAAAGTGTAAATCTGGTTAGATGAGGTTGTATTGTAAGGATAAGCAGGCGAAATTGACCAGCCGCTTGCGTTGATCCAGCCTGTACCGTTGGTAGAATATTGTAACTGTATGCCTGCAGTAAAGCAGCCATTATCAATACCATTATTTAATTGTGTACCACTGTAATATTCTACTTTGGTAATATCGGCTTTTGCAGTTGACCATGTCATTCCTGCTCCTTGCCATTGATTGGCGTTTGAGTTGTCGGGAACTACAACATCAGTGGTAAGATTATTATCATTTATACCAGGTGCCACAGTACGGGTTGAGTTAGATGTTGCACTTTTCATATTCCTCCAATAATAACCAGTACCGGTGGAAGTACCTGAAGTTGCATTGGTAGTTACGCTTAGTTCTGTGCTTGCAGCTGATATGTTACCTGCCGCATCTTTAGCTCTTACCGTCATGCTGTAAGCGGTATTTGGGTTTAAACCCGTAATGGCTAAACTGGTACTAGCGGTACTTCCAAATAAAACACCTCCAATAAATACATCGTATCCGGTTACTGCTACATTATCAGTTGCTGCCACCCAGTTTAGGGTAAAGCTGGTGGAAGATAACGAAGTAGGAGCTAAACCTGTAGGAGTTGATGGGTTTATGAGATCTGCTGGGGGTGTGGTTACGGTAATAGTTGCCGATTGAAATTTTGTGTTATCCGCAACTGAGGTAGCCCTGATGGTTGCCGTTCCGGCCGCCACTCCGGTTACTACGCCGCCGCTGCTAACAGTAGCTATGGAAGGGTTTAGGCTTGACCAAGTAACGGACTGATTGGCATTGGATGGATTAACACTTGCGCTCAGCGTTTGTGTGGCACCTACAACGATGGTAGCGGTAGCAGGCGTTACAATAACTCCAGTAATGGCTACCGATACAGGAGTTACAACAGTAACTGAATTCCAGCTTACCCAGACTTTGCCGGTGCGATCAACGGTAATGCCTTGTACCCAGTGAAAGTTATTGGTTGCACTAGTGAGGGCAGTAAAGGTTGCGCCGTCATCGGTGGAGTAATATAAGCGTGGATGGGCGTCTCCGGTTGCCTTTCCAAAGATGGCGACCTTGCCATCGCAGGAGGAAACATATTTGGCATCGAAATGTTGAGTAGTGGAAGTCCAAATCAGGCCTCCATCACGAGATACTTTTACGCCTGAGGCGTCGCCGGCGACCCAGAGATTATTTGACCGGATTGGATCGGCTGCGAGATCCCAGACCCAGGTGCCCAGACCGAAAGGATGAGTGGTAGCGGACCAATTAGACCCGCCATCGGTTGAACGAAATAAACCAACAGATCTTGCTGTAAAATATCTTACGTTAGTTTGTACTGCATCTCTTTCAAGAAAAGCACTTTGGGGTGAATAGCGAGCTCCAGTACTTAAATTGCTTGGCAAACCATTTACTTGAAAAAAACTAGTTCCCCCGTTTGTTGTACGCCATACACCTGGATTAATTGTGCCAGGAGTTACTGTCCCTTGTTGATCGGTACTAGAGGCCAATGTTACAATAAAATCATTTGCATTAGTTAAAGACATTACCGACTTGGTTACACCATCACGTGAGAGAGGTAAACCGCTACCACTTAGATTTAACACATTCCACGTTGAGCCGCCGTTTGCCGTCTTAAGTATCAAATTTTCATTGGTTCCTTGCGCTACACCAGCGAGCACCAAATCCTGAGTGTTTGGTCCTTCCAGAATGCGGAATGCGCCGTGTAGCTCGTTGTAGGTTTTCATTGAGCTGATGGTGGCTTGGCCGCTGGCACCGCCGTCGGTAATGATTGCCGAGCCGATATCGGAGGCAGGAACGTACATGCGGTTAATATCGTGGCGACTAACGCTGGAGTAGTAGGCCTTAACGCCCGCAATACCGCTGCCGTTGGGGAAGTATTGCCAAGAAAGACCCTTGTCCATACTAAACATAGGAGCACTGCCACCTGTTATCATCCATTTATTGGGATCGCCTACCGCTTCAATAACTTGATCGGTACCGTAGTCGGGATGGTTTTTTAAAGCCATTTGAGCGGCAGTAGTAAAGATGGGTACTGTACTTGTATTTAGTGTTGTGGGACGCAAGGTATAGGTTTGGCCGCCGTTGCCAGCTGGGCTGAACCCGTGGACATCTCCAGCGGTATTCCAAGCGCTGGAGGAGCCATCGGAAAAAATCTGCAGACCAGTAGGGTAGCCGAAGTATAAGCCAGAGACCGCCGCATTGGTCACTGTATAGGTGGCGGCGTTGTTATAGTCGGTAGCGGTAATACGAGAGATGCCGCCTTCGCCGTTTTGGGCGTTGTTGTAGCGAGCCACCAGGCCCACGCCGGCAAAGGCGCCAGTGGTAAAGCGTGAGATCATACCAACGTAGGCTAAGCTGTTCTGGTTGCCTACAAGGCTAAAATTAGTGCCCCCGTTAGTGGAGACGTATAGGCCATTGTCTGAACCCACCCAAATCTGGTTGGCGTAGGTGGATACGTTGTGCAGGGTATTAGCCATATTATTATCAAAGGCGGTGCCACCAGCCTTAGACCAAGTAGTTCCACCGTTGGTAGACCTCCAGAGCGAGCCTGTAAGCCCCACTCGACGACCTGCGAACCATATTTCGTTGGGATTATTAGAACGAATAAGAATCGGCGAGGTGCCACGGAAGCGTGTAGTACCATTTGTAGCATCAATGCCAATATCACTTAGCAAAGCAGTCCAGCTAGTGCCGCCGTTGGTAGACTTATAGAGCCCTCTATCGGTAGAGTAGTAAACAACATCGGCGTTGTCCTTTTGCACCGCCATGCCCATACCGACGATATCGCCGCCAGGAATACTCCAGTTGAGGTAGCTCCAGTTGGTGCCACCGTTGTCGCTGCGCCAGGCACCAAATACGTCGCCGTAGCCGTAGAGGCGGCCATTGTCGGCTTGGGCAAAGCCACTAAACCAGCCGCCGCAATCAAGCGGTACGGCTTTAAAGGTTTGGGCTTGCGTGGGAGATGACAAAAAGGAGACACTCGCAATAAGCACGAGACCTGCCATAAAATGACAACTTTTTTGCATTAATGAACGCAATGGGCGAGTGAGTGTGGCAGAAGCGATGCCTACTAAAAAGGTGTTTAGGTAACAAAAAGCCAACAACGCTTTTGGGATTTTTTTGTTGTTAAAAATAGAAGTGATGGCAATCATGGTTTTTTTAAATTTTAATTAATAAAAAGGATTTTTAAAATTTCAAAAGGCATTTCTTAAATAGCTAACATTTAGGACGAAATAATAATATAACTCGAAATTCATAACCAGCAACCGGGCTTACTATTTGTGATATAGATTCAAGGTTTTAAATGAGTGAGTTTAATGTAATAATGAAAAACCGTAACCAATTAAGTAAAAACGTAACCTTTATTACAATCAATTGAATAAATCAATCCTCATTTTTTAAAGAGATTGACTAGACAGTATAATCCTCATCAAAAAAAACCATTAGAAAAAGTGAAATATAAAAATCAACTACATGCTGCTTTTTTGTAACAGCCATGAATAAAATTGGCAAAAAGAAGTATAGGCGGGCTATACAATCGTCATTAATAAATTAACAAAGTAAAAATACACTTCGATATTATTTACTCATTACTGATATTTGGCAAAATGTGATATTATTTTACCTTTTTGTAAACACATTTACAATTTTTTCGTTTACTTTTATACAGAAATTGCAGCTAAATCCACTATTTTTTACTTTTTTTTGATGATTATTTTGTAATGCCATTGGCACTTATCCATGTTAAAGGCATTTGTGCTAAATAGTTGCTGTGATTTTTTCTACCCCAAGGTTTTTCTGAATGAAATCTTTTACAAGGCGCTAAAGGAAAATAACCGCACCAGGAATGGTGCAGTTTTGGTTATTTTTCCGCTGTATGAAAAAAAAATTTATTGCTTGCTAAACTGTTTATAAGTACCCTCGCAGCCATTGCTGCAAATTGCTTTTATAAAATAAGTACCCGATGGTAAAGCTGCTATATCTACACTCACCAAATTATCTCCTGCAACAATATTGATAACCTTACTTTTTATAATTTTACCAGATACATCGGCAACAACCACTGAAATATTACCGGTGAAAGGACTTTGCAAAGCTACTGTCAGCTTATCTTTTGCAGGATTGGGGAATAATGTTTGGAGTGCAAATACCGATGATTTAATTCCCTTTACATACACAACACTACTGTAAGAAAATTTACCATCTTTATCAATTTGTTTGAACCTGTAGTAGTTTCCAATTGCCAATGCTTTGGTATCGGTAAACTTGTATTGCAACTTTCTATTGCTAAAACCATTCGCTGATTGTGAAGTGATCATACCAAGGTTTACAAATACTTTTCCATCAGCACTTTTTTGTATTTCGAATCCTTTGTTATTTATTTCGGTTAAAGTTGTCCAGAAAATATTTATTGCAGCACCTGCTCTTTCCGCTTTAAAATCTGTAAATGTAATGGGCAGCGAAAATGTAGGGGTAAATCTGTACAGTTGGTTAGTACTTGGTCTTGTTCGGATAGTGCTGTTTTCAGTTGTGCTGCTGTTTGTAGGAGAAGCATCACTGCTAGATAATGAAATAAAATTACTTGCACCCGTGCCGGCAGCAGCCAAGCCAATAGATGCACCACCGGATGCATCAGAACCAACAGAACCTACTAGTCCACCTGGTATTTGATCATATATGAATTCAATCAGACCGGTAGTTTCGTACAATTTTACCTGCATATTCATAGAGGGTGTTGGCGTAGGGCTACTGTAATCCCAACCAATAATCATATTATTCCACTGCAAGGTGAAAACCCTATTGGGAGCGGTTCCTGCGGTTATATAAGATATTTCATTTGCGGTGCTATATTTTGTATCCTCCCACCATGGAGCCAATATTGGCCGAAGGGCAGGCAGTAAATCTGTAAGTCCATTAAGATAAGCATTATTGGCCTCATCTTCTGTGGTAAGCTGGCCAAAATAGGCAAACCCATTGGCATTTACACCGATGGTAGAATAATTGGTGCCATTGTAATTAAAATTAAAACCTATCGGTAGATTATTCTGAAATCCTTCTTCCTGAACACCGTATCCGGTGACGTCAGTCAAGGAAGCTATGGTACCGTTGATGGTAGTATAACTTCCGGTGGATGCTGCAAAAGAATAATTGGTTTGTGCAATTGAAGTGTACGCAATTGATACAAGTAAGGAGAGCGCAATGTAAATTTTTTTCATACTTTTTTTCTTTAAAAATGATAAATTTTTCTATAACTTTCGTTACGGAGTTGTTATATTTTCAATAAGGCACCAATAAAATAAAACGGGTTTTTTAGGATGGATTTTTTAAATATAAATCCGGCTGAACCTTCCCAACTTTTACCAAAAAGTCTGGGAAGTATTTTTATTAAAATAATTAAATAAGGAACTTATACAGCATTATTTTTAAGCTTAAAAAACAATCATTGTTACAGTCCAAAACCCTTTTGGAATTTTGACAATTTAACTTTACAAATCTTAAGGCTCTTCGTTTTAATAAGTGGATTTAATAATTTCAAGTACCTGGCAATTACCTTTATTGTTGATGTGTAGAATAGTTTCCTACATATCAAAAAAAATACGACTTCAATTTTGTTTATAGAAGTACTGCCTTTTTAAATAGAGTATTTAAGCCGCCATTTTTACCCTTTTATTTGAAAATAATTTTTTAAACCACTAAAATCAAGGGAGAAGGTATTTATAAACCGAGAACCTGGGTTGGGTAATAAAGCGAATACATGTGGGTTGCATTGGGGAGGAGATTACCAATTAATGTGGGCATAGCTATACTTTGGGGATGTTTGCTTTTTATCTATATCATTTTTAGTCTCGTTAATGCTGCATGAATTCTATTATATCGTTCGGTGAGATAAGCCTGTTTTTTGAATAACTTTCTCATAGGTAAGTTCCTCGCTAAAACTAAAGTAAAATGACCTCTTTTTGCAAATACGACTTTTACAAGTCGAATTTGCAAAATCAGCAAGCTGCTATTTGCTGCAGGAAATTATATTATGTTGGCGAATAAAATCACCATACAAAAAGATATTTGTAAAATAAAAGTAGCAGGCGGTCTGCGGTTAAAGAAAGTATTTATTTCTTTTTCTTTTTTAAAACCAATTTAAAACCCTGTGTCATAAAACCATAATGGGCGCCATCTCTTGTATAGTCACCAGCAAAAATAATTGAACCGGAAAGACCATTGGCAGTTATCCATTTGGAAGGCATTTGTGCTAAATAGTTGGTGTGATTTTTTCCTCCCCACGGTTTCTCTGAATGAAATATTTTCCAGGGTCCCCAGGGATTAATGCTTTCATACATACTTAATTCAGTGGCAATATCCCAGGTATCCATTGCTGAAAGTGGGGCAGTTTCAATATGTGGTACTACATCACTAAAGGTGATTAAAATGTACCTTTTTAATGCTTTGTTGTAAGTGATGGATGGGTGGCCAACATGACCAGGATTGGTAAAAATTGGTTGGGATAATGTTTCACCGTTTACCCATTTTGGCTGGCTATGTTTGTTGAGTCCTCCATAGAATTGCCAGGCATTTTTATAAATGATACTATCCCTGTGAACCCTGCCCATACGCACCTGATCACCCGATGCCCAGTTACCGTCGTTTGAAATGGCATATACATACGGAGCAAGCCTTTTAGGAGTTTCTGTATTTCCCTTTCCAAAGGTTAAAAATGCAGGTGCGCCAAAATCAGGATTAAAAAACATGGGGGTATTTTCATCCGGAATATTTTGCCAGGTTTTACCGAAATCTGTAGATTTAATGATAGCGGCAACGCCGCCATTTTTTGAAAATTTATTGATGAAAGTCAGTTCCTTTTGAAAACTGCTATCTACATTCATCCAGGGTTGGTGCACTTTCATCCTGTTGTACAACGAATCAAAATTGACTGGTTTACTTTTTATATCCCAATTATAATCGTACAGGCAAACGTACAGCGCCGAATCAACCGCTATCAATCCACAAACATATCTTAGCAATAATTTTTTTGGCAGCTTATCCCTGAAATCATATCCTTCAAAATCAGTCAGCGTTTTTATTGTATGGTTTGGTGGTGTGCCAGTTATTTTTAAAATATGTGCATACCAGTACCTGCCGCCCAAATTATCGCCATCATCATCGAGGGTGTAAATGGCATCGTCTATTCCCCATGTCCACCAATGCATATCGCTTGCTGTGCCAGGATATTTGTTTGGCTCGGATACCCATTCTAATTTTTCAATCAGGTTACTTTTGGGATATGTAATATTTTTTTGTGCATTGCCTGAATTTGCTATCAACAAAAAAATAATGAGTGAAGAAGATATTCTGTAATGTAGTTTCATCAATAATTTTTTACTTGTATATATTTAAATCACAAAAGGCAGTCGCATACTATTAATCGTTTAGTAATAAGTTTGAACCATAAATTTTACAGCAACCTGGTTTAGTGGGTTTAGAAGTTTAGTTGCCGCATTAAATTTAAAACTATTACTATTATTATTTCTTTGCCCCTGGTAATTACTTGTACCATTTTTTTTATTATTCCAAAGCACCACTTTTTTATGATCTGTTTTACCGACAGTTATTTTAGTATTTGTGATAAATACTGGTTTTATAAATTTAAGTTTATCGTTATCATACTTCATGGCAGCTTCGTTGATTAAGCCTGATAGCTACTCTCACCACAAATGTGCCATGCGTTGCTGAAAGATTTGCGTTTTGCACCATTCTGCATTCATGTGATAATGAAAAAAATCGCCGGTTTGCCCGGCATGTACTACAATATCTGTTTCTGTAATAGTGCAGCCAGTATTACCTCTTATCGTTCCTGCCTCGTAATGTTCGTAGTAAATTTTCTGAAACATGACCGTTTGTGTAATTTGATTTCAAAGCAACTTATTCCTACTTGAAAATATAAAAAGAAACCCTTGCAATTACCAATAAACAAGGGTTCTTTCATTTTACCAAAACTACTGTTTGCTATTTAACAATTAAAGGTATCTGTGCATAAAATTTCTCCGCATGGTAAGAAATTGTTTGTAGTGTAACCAGGTAAGTTGATGGTTTTAAAAAAGGCAGGTTGTATGCCTTTAGTTGAGGTGCACCGCCAGATGTTGCAATAATATTATCCCTATACACTGTTTTTCCTGCACCATCATAAATTATCATTTGAATAACCTGCCCGTTTCCTGGCTTATTAAGCTTTACCGAAAATTTACCTTTGGGTGATGGGTTTGGAAAAATAAGCGCACCATCAGCTAGTCTATTAATTTCAAAAACAGTATTTGCAACAGGGCTTATCAATCCACCAGGAGTAATTACAATGGCTTTTACATTGGCAGATACTCCAATTTTAAATGGCTGTGAATAACGTATAGAAGATGCTGTTGGTACAGAGCCATCGGTAGTGTAATAAATTATTCCGGCAGGTACGGAAGCATTTATACTTACGGTTACAGAATCGAAGAAAGTACCGCCCAAAGGAGTTATATTAATTGAAGGTGCAATGATGGTAAAGCTGGCTTCTGCAACAGCACCTTTTACGCCGTTTTTGAAAGCGACGGTTTTTAAGCTGGCAGAACTGGCAAGTGTAACTGGCCCGGAATATAACCTGGATAAAGCATCTGGTGTAATGCCGTCAGTTGTATAAAAAAAACTTACCGGCGAAGTATTTGCTGAAAGTGTTACCACTACTATATCTTGAAATGAACCGCCATTTGGCGAAATGGTTACCACAGGACCCAATGCTGTAAAGACGGCACTTTTCACAACTCCGCTGCTGCCGTTTTTTATGGCAACTACATTTATGGTGGTGCTATTGTAAATTTTAAAAGGAGCATTGTAAACCAATGAGGAGGCTGTAGGTGCCGAGCCATTAATGGTATAGTATATAGTACTGCCAATTGCAGATGCAGTTAAGGTTACGGTGGTGCTATCAGAAAATGTACCTCCATTGGGTGCTATGGTTACAGATGGTCCGGTAAGATTAAACACAGCAGTTGCAACCGCACCAACAATTGAATTATTTACAGCAATGCCTTTAAGAGTGGTAGTTGCATACACATAAAAAGGTTGCACATACAATCTAGACAATGCGGTTGGTGTAGAACCGTTACTTGTATAATAAATAGAAGAACCTGCAGGTAATGCAGATAAAGTAACTAATGTACTATCTGTAAAAGGCCCCCCATTTGGAGAGATATTTACAACAGGGCCTGTAATGGTATAAGTAGCTGTTTTTTCAACTCCTGCCATTGCGCCGGCAAAAGCCTTTGCCTTTATAGTGGTAGTGCCTGTTATGTTAAGTGGACTAACATAAATAGCTGATGTAGCCGTAGGTGAAGAGCCATCAGTGGTATATCTTATTACAGCAACTGACGTGGTAGAAGAAAGCGTAACATTTACCTGCACCGGGTAAGAACCGGCAGGAGGTGAAAAATTTACTACCGGGCCTGCAGGTGCAGAAATATACCACAATACATTGGCAGGGATTAATTGTTTCACTATGCCGGGTCCTTTGTAATAAGCTTGTAAAGTTTGACCACCGCCGTTTTCATGAAAATCTACCCGTATAGCATGCTTACCAGCTTTAAGACCAATCACTCCTTCTTTTTCAAGGGGAGGATGAAGGCCATCATTGTTAACAATTAATGAGTCACCGATGTACAATTTACTGCCATCATCAGAGTTTGTATAAAAAATGTAAGTACCATCTGTGGGCACCTCAATAAAACCTTTAAACTGGAACATAAAGTTATCATTGCGATAGGGCAATTGTAAGCCAATCAAATTAGTAGTATCTATCCTGGTAGGAGTTAATGCTGCAAGGTTAGGAATATTTTGATAGTTGAGTGATGGCAGGTATTCATAATAATTTGCAATAATACCTTGGGCAACCGGTGAGGGATTATCAGGATTGCGAAGTGGACCACCGGAGTTTGCAGAGATGGTAAAAATAGCAGGGCTAACCTCGCTGTAAGTAGTGGCATTGATAAATACCCTTGCTTTTACTATGGATGTCACACTAATTTTAAAAGCTCCAGCGTATAGTGGAGAGGTACTTACTGGATCAGAACCGTCGGTAGTATAACGGATACTGATGCCTGCACCAGTTGTATCAGTAGTTATCGTAACCTTTATTGAATCAAAATAATCACCGCCATTGGGCGAAATTTTTGGATTAAATAATAAGGGTGTACCCGGCACCCAATTATTACCACCAAATTCAAAAGCACCTAAATCAACCGCACTGCCAACAATGGGATCATTAAAAGGTGAATAATCCAACCCTAAATTAATGGCATTGGTAGCGGTTGCTTTCAATTGAAAATTCCCGTTGGGTATATCTGCAAAAGTGCTGGCTGCAACTGGCCCGGTCACAAACGTTGCATTGTTGGTAAAAACAGCCTGTGACAAAATACCCCAGGAACAACATGTAGTATTGATTGTATTGGAAAGTATGTTATTGCGAATGGTATCAGTAAGCCCTGTGCCACCATTACCATTGATGATAGATTCCTTTTGAGTTTTACCATTTATTAAAGTATTATTGAAAATATTGAGATTAGGAGTTGAGTTGATAATCATTGGACTTTGTGTATTGTACACCAAATTATGATCAATAATATATCCACCTCTGGAAAAATCAAAGTAAATTCCATATTTATCACCTTCACCGGAAATTTCGCTGGTTCTTGTATTGTACAAAACATTGTGGTCAATCCGGGTACCCTTCGCATCAGGTCCAATTACATCCAATCCCCCGCTATCATCACTCCGCATCATAAAGTTAGTAATAAGGTTATGATGGATCCTTGCAACTGCTTTGTAGTTTACATCAGAGTTTAAAAAATTATTACAATTGACTGCCATAATTGTGGTGTTGTGAATTTTATTATAGGCAATTTCACCATCAATACAAATATAGTTGGTACATACAGCACCCGCATTTGTGCAAGTATAATTTGCATCATTAATGGTATTATTTATCAGTTTATTTCCTTTTCCCAGAATGCAAACTGCCGGACCTGCGCTAATTTGCAGCGTAGCGTTTTTAAGTACGTTATTAAAACCACTTAGTACTATCCCGGTGTTCCCGTAATATTGAGCCTGCCAATCTCTTGTTTGATCGGTAAAATGCGAAATATACTTTGCCGTTATACCATCAATGGTGATATCATACGCATCTTCAACTACCGTATTGTTCCTTATTTTATACAACACATCAGTAGAAATGGAACATGCAAATAAATTTAATTTTTTAATTGTGTACGAATTGCGATTGCTATTGGGGTCACTGGATGTGAATGCTAAATCCCGTCTTTTTGCCTCTACTATATTTTGGCCAGTTGCAGTTTCCGCCGGGGCTAAACCTCCAGCCGTTTTTACATATATTGTTGAACCATCTTTCCACCACTCGCCATTATCAAGTAATGTGTTTACCCCTCCGGTTGCATCTACTCCTGCCTTTGTAGGATTGAACATAAAAAATTCTGTTCCTTCTCCTACACTCCAGGGCTGGCGGCCAAACCGGGGAGGTTCCAGAAAATCTACCGTAATGGTTTTTGCAGATTGGTTTGTTGATATTACTTTTCCGGTCCATCCCTGCCCATCGGTACCAATTTTTCTGGATAAGTTTACCCAAATATCAGCTCCCGTCCATCTGCCATCTGGTTCATTAAATGCATCACATTTTAATATAAAATAATTTCCGGATGGAGTAGCAGAAGCTGCTACTCCATCAGTTGGGCTTATAAGGTCTGTAGAAGTTTGATTGGGCCATCTCGCCTGATTAATCATTATTTTATTAGAAAAAAGCTGGTTGGCTTCCGGCGCATTCCAGGTCATTGTTGCTTGAAAAACCTGGCCACCCGGCACTGCTGTCCAACCGGTAAGCTGTTCGGTACCATTAATGGTTACTGACTCATTTTGATACGGTTGATACGTAACTCCATTAGCTGGCATCTTCACTTCTTCCCTATAATTGCCCGCCCTAATTAATACTACATCACCTGATACTGCCACGTTTGCAGCTTCCTGTATTGTATTGTATGGATTGGCAAGCGTACCATCTTCTACACCACTTGTATTTGCGATGGATACATAAATATCCTTTGCCATAACTGATTGTGTCAGCAACAAAAGCAAACCAGTAAATGCTGCAATTGTTAGTTTTTTAAAACAACGTGTAAATGAAATAAGCATCTGAAAAAATTTTATGGTAATGGTAAATATTAAATTGAAGCAGTTATTTTTTATTATTTGTAAACAGTAAACCAAACCGCAGCGTGTTTGAAAGTGGGTTTCTGGTAATAGCCTCTCCGGTAGGTACGAGGTAGGAGAAGTTTAACATCATGTTGGAAAACTTTATACCAACACCTGCAGTTGCGTACTTTCTATCGCCCTGGCTTTTGTCTTCATAAAAATATCCTGCCCTTAAAAAAAATAAATTTTTAAACCCGTACTCCGCCCCAAAAGAAGCGTTGTAACTATTGTTTTTTGCAAACCAACTTTCTGTTACGCTGTACTGGCGGTACTTGGCCATATTGATAAAATCCTGGTTGGCAACACCCGTATATTCCAGCGCCGGCACCAGTAATTTGTTAGCATCCAATGCAAAAGTTATCTTATTATCTTCGTCAATTACTTTAGTGTAAGCAACGCCTACACCGAGATTTGCAGGGATAAATTCTTTTGCATTTTCATTATCTGTATAGCCAATTTTAGACCCCAGGTTAGATGCACTAATACCCCAGGAAAAGCCTTCCCCAGCTTTGTTCAAGCCTTGGTAAAACAACGAAATATCTGCCGCAAAAGCGCTGCCTGTTTTGTACACATCCTGTCCATCGCTGCCATTTGCTAAAGCGGAGTTGATATACCTTGCTGTAATACCAAAGCTCATTTTTTCGGACAGTTTTTTTGCATAGCCAAGGTCAATAGAAAATTCCCTTGGTCTATACGTTTGTAAAAGGTTGCCATTAAAATCAGTGAATTGCACATCCCCCAAACTAAAATAGCGAACAGATGCTGCAATGGCCTGCCCGTCATCTAATTTTTTATACCCACTAATTACTCCCATGTAAATATTGGGTGCTATATCCCTTAGCCACGGATTGTAATTTACACTTACAGCCGAGTTGGATTCAGCAAAAATCGTTTTGCCCATATTCCAGAATATTGAATTGGCATCTGCACTAGTTGCGATACCCACATCGCCCATACCACCTGCCCTTGCATCTGGCGATACACGCAAAAATGGAACAGGCGTAGTTACCACATTGATTGTTTTGGAAGATTGTGCCTTAGCTGTGCCAAACACAGTTAGCAATGCCATTAGGGAAGGAAAAATTAGTCGGTTCATTTTGTATCTCATATAAAATTAGCGTTGGTCTTAAATAGTATGCAGCATTTTTGTACTGATATGCCGTACAGGCTCTTCCTAACTTCTACTACAAAGTCAGTGGGAAAAATATTTATCAAAACAATTAAATGAAGAACCTATATCGCATCATTTACAACATAAAAAACAATCATTATCACAGCCAAAAAACAATTCTTTCATATTGCAAGCTATTTTACTACTGTTCAGGTTCTTCGGTTTAATTAATGGAACTTTCAATTTCCCCTGGTTAGTAATTAACTGTACTGTTAATAAGTAGCGTAGTTGCTTCATAACAAAAAAAAACAGCACTTAACCTAAGTTTAAAAAAGAACCACGTTTTAAATAGAGTATTTAACCCAACATTTTTACCCTTTATTTTAAAATATTTTTTTACCCACCAAGATCAAAGGAGAAGGTATTTATAAAACCGGAAGCCCCGGCAGGGTAATTAAGCTAACACAAGTGGGCTGGTATTGAAGTAGAAAAAAATAGATTCAACAATTGTATTAAAACCGTATGATTATTTACTTAATATTGCCGGTAGAAAATTAGTTTCCACTGTTTAGAACTCTTCTATGAAAAAAACAATTTTTATAGCTATTCTTTTGTTTGGTGTATTAGTCATTGTTTGCTTTATTCCGGTAAAAGAAAAGAGTATAGTAACAATAGAAGCACCTGTAATAGCTATTTCCCAACAAATAAACAATGCTGCCAACTGGAAAAAATGGAATAACTCTTTAAAAAAAGACTTACTGCTGGATTCAAGTAAATACACTGTTACCAACGATTACAGCCTGCACACATTTTCAATAGCTACGCCCCAACAATCATTCATGGTAAAATCGCCGACAGGTAATCGTTTTGAAATAACGAATAAAAGAAATGGCAGGAAATTTCATTACGATGTGCTACTTGCCACTGATAAAAAAAGCAACTCAACCAACTTAGTGATTGAAGAAAAGTTATCGCTTTTTGCAAGCATCTTCTCTTTAAAGAAAAATGAAAAACCGGATACCAATCTTTTTAACTACCTGAAAAAATTTATGGAAACGGATAGCCTGTATTATGGTTTTCCTATTGAGATACGGAAAGTAGTGGACAGTAATGTGGTGGTATTGAACAGGCATATTATAGCTGAAGAAAAATTTGTTGTACCATCGGATATGTTAAAAGAATTAAAGGCATATACAACAGCTAATGAGCTTACCATTACAGAGCCGCTAATGCTGCAATACAGTAATTTACCACCTGACTCCCTGAATGTACTTACCATGTTATCTGTAAACAAACCAATGGGTAAAAAAAGCAATATACGCTTTATGAAAATGCCCGTGAACGGGCGAATGCTGGTGGGCTATTTTAAAGGAAAGTTTAAAGACCGCATACAATTACAAATAGCAATGCAGCAATATATACTTGATAAAAACATCTATAGTATTGTGGGCAGTTATGAAAAGTATGTAAATAATAATCTACCCGAAAATGAGGACTCGATTGTAGAAATAGAAATGTATTTTCCGATATTATAATTGTAACATAATTATTAAACTGAAGAAAATTTCAATGATGACACTTATACGATTGCATCCCAAATTGTCGCTCCTGATTTCTGTCGGCGAGGACACCGATCGAGGCTGGGAAATGAAAAGTTCTTTTGATGATTTATACGTTTATTTTAATATATTTGAACAAGATAAAAAAACGAGATGAAGTTTTGTATATACACCAATTTTTAAGTGGCTTTGCGAAAGTTTGTTTCGGATATAAGCTAGTTAGCGGTAATATTAAAGACGACATAATCAATGACAACAAACTTTACACTTCGAGACTTTTTTGTTTACCTGCTGACAGGTCTGACTTTGATTATTTGTGTCGGGACAATATTTGTTGGCGACATTTTTATTTGGTCAATTGACTTCTTTAGCAAATATGAATTCATCAAGGACTTTTCCTTTTTAGTAACAATTTTTCTCGTTCCTGCAATTTATCTTCTCGGACATATTATTGGTTCTTTAAGCTTCAATTTACTTCAACTTTATGTTTGGTTTGACAAAAGAAAATTCTTTAAACGACAAATGCCAGAATGGAAATATTTCATTCTAATAAAACTTCAACAGCTTCTTTATAGACAACGGGTTGTTTATGCAATTATAAATTATACAAAGTCTGACAAAGCGGAAAAGTTATTCAAGAATGTTGGAGAATTTTGGACTATTTGTGCCAAACTACAAATCGAAAAAATATATGCACCAGCTGAATATTGGTATGTTTTAAATGAATTATTCAATTCCATATATTTAATCTTTTTTATCTCGACAATTATTTCGCTTATGACAGGTCATTGGATACTCGGAGTAATATATTTCATCTTGACAATATTTGCTTTTAAACGAGCAAGACAGTATGCAGACCATTTTATACAAACTGTTTGTAACTTGACAACTGCAAGACAAACAACACAACCAGGGAAATGAAAAATACTACCGCTAACAGCACCTACCCAAAAGGCGGGGTTTCGTGTTCCAAAGACAGATTAGTGGTTAATGGAAGTTTAGTTTTTCAAATCAAGTTTAGTGGTAAAAGTCCCGCCCTTCTTGTAGCTGCAAACCGTTAGCTGCAATCGTAGCGGACAATACTACAACCATCGACAGACCAACAAGTTAAAAAAAAAGTAAACCATTTTGACAGGTGACCAACGATATAGAAACGATATTACTTACGGACAGCGAGTAAGCCGACAATCATTGCCGACAATATGTTTTTTATTTTTTGAGGAAAATTTGAAGTGAGTCATTGATTCTGGCAACCATAATATATTTCCCTTTGATCGTATTTACTTCTCTAATATCTCTTACTTCGCCTTTTACAAATAACCCACTTTCGGCAGGAGAAATATATTTAAAAGTATGTTGTGGAGTTCCTACAAACGTTACACCATAGCTTGCATCATACCTGCCAACTTCTGGTTTTATTCCATAAAAATTACCGCCTAAAAATGAATCAAACACAATTTGAGTGATCCAATGCAAAAAAATATAAATTTACTCATCAATGCTCTTCATTTTTGGCGTCAGCAAGTGCATAAAAGTCCATGCAAGTAAATAAGCCCCACCACAAATTAAGAACATGATAAAATAACCAGTTCTAATTTGGCCAATACTTTCGTAGTAAACAAATAGTCGTTTCTGAACAAGCCAACTTAGCAAGATACCGCCTAAACCTCCAAAAAAGCTACCAATCCCTGTAACAGAAGCGGTACTGATTTTTGGAAACATATCAGACACCGTGGTGAAGATATTGGCACTCCATGCCTGATGAGATGCGGCAGCCAGGCTAATGACTGACACGCCAAGCCACATATTCAATTCACCAAGCTGTTGAACAAAGACGATTGGAATAACAAATAATGCAAATATAAACATGCTTGCTTTTCTGGCCCTAAAAACAGGCATTCCACTGCCGATTAATCGAAGCGGTATCCAGCCGCCAAAGATGCTGCCAATACTTGTAAACACATAAACAAATGTAATTGGTCCCATAAGTTCTCTGGTTGTTAATCCGTATTCTTTACGCAAAAAATCGGGCAACCAAAAAAGGTAAAACCACCAGATTGGATCTGTTAGAAATTTACCAATTGCAAACGCCCATGTCTGCTTGTAATGGAGTAGTTTAAACCAACTGAGCTTTACCACCGGAGTAACATACTCATCTTTATCGCTTTGGATATAAGCCAATTCGTTATCTCCCAGGCGTTTTTGCCTTAGGGGTATTTCATAATACCTAAACCATAGTATCAGCCAAACGAAACCTAAAGCACCCGTAATAATAAAGGCCCACTGCCAGCCCAAATTATCAGCAATAACAGGTACTATAAGTGGCGCTAAAATGGCACCAATATTCGTCCCGGAGTTAAATATCCCGGTTGCTAAGGCTCTTTCTTTTTTGGGAAACCATTCTGCTGTTGTTTTTATTGCTGCCGGAAAGTTGGCCGCCTCAGTTACTCCAAGGAATATGCGGGCAAATACAAAACCAATGGCACCCGTTGCTAATGCGTGTACTACTGCCGCAATACTCCATAGAAAAGTGGCCAACGCATAACCAATCTTTGTTCCAAGCTTGTCTACTACATAACCGGCGAATAGCATGCCTATGGCATAAGATATTTTGAAAGAAATTTCAATATCAGTATAATTGGAAACTTCTTGAACTGCATCCCAACCGAAAGAAGTAGCCAAATATGGTTTAAGCGAACTAATCAATGCTCTGTCAATGTAATTGACTGTTGTCGCAAAAAATAATAAACCGCAAACAGTCCATCGATACTTCCCGACTATAATACTGTCTTGTTTTCCTTTTTCAAATTTTCTCTCAATCATAATCTTATTGTGTATGGTTTAGATTATTGTTGATCATTTTGCTCCTAATGAGTATGGCTATAGGTTAAAATACCTTTTTAATACATTCTACTGGAAAATATTTGACCGTGTCGATTAGACAGCCCTTTGACTACAAATACTTTTAGTAACCATTTCTTGCTCAACTCTATGCCACCCCATCAAAGGCATCATCGCTTACCTTTGCATACATCATTTTCGCAATGATATCCATGAAACAATTTCTATTACTCTTTTTTAGATGTTTCGTTTTATTACAACAAATGAAAACCGTGTAAGGAAACTACTTGGTGTAGTTAGAGTACCTACACAGATTCCATCTATTATATACATCAGACTTTTAAATTTCAGCTCAGTGACCTCCCTTTCACATGCCATGTTTCTTGATTTGACTACCATTAACACCTCAATCAATCAGTACCTAGAAAAAAGAGCTACACTTTCTTTTAGGCAGAATTAAAAAGATGCTTTCCTGTAAACACAGGAAAGCTAAATGATTGCTTGCTATATGAAATTAAAACTCCTAATGTTAGTACCCTTTTTGAGTTATTATAAGATAAGAAAGAAGTATAAAATCCCTGTCTGTCAAAATAAAAATTAGCGAAAAACAGGCAATCAATCCTAATCATTTAACACAGCGAAATCCCAGGTTTGAAGAGGCACTGAAAATTTCTCCCTTTCCACGGCTACCAAGAAAATAGCGGGTACAATATTGATCGCTGCAAAGAAAAGAACCTCCTTTCTGTACTTTTTTCTGCAGGTCAGGATCGTTGGGGTCATAACTTTCTCCAGGTCCTGTTGGATTTAAAGCAGTACCACCAGCCTCCTTTAATTCATCATAATAATCGGCGCTATACCAATCGCTACACCACTGCCAAACATTTCCGCCCATATCGTAAAGTCCGTAAGGATTAGGAGGGAAGGTTTTAACCGGCGAAGTACTTTTAAACCCATCTTCCATTTTGTTCTTGTTTGGAAATTGTCCTTGCCAAATATTTGCTGCCCATTTCCCTTTTGGTTTCAATTCATTTCCCCAGGGGAAAATCGTTGATTGGTCTCCTTTTGCAGCGAATTCAAATTCTGCTTCAGTAGGAAGACGTTTTCCAGCCCATTTACAAAATGCTAAAGCATCCTGATAGCAAATATGAACGACAGGATGGTCAAATCTGTTAATAATATTGCTTCCTTCGCCTTCTGGATGGCACCAATTAGCGCCCAGCACAAAACGCCACCAGTCAGTAGGATTATTCAAATCAACAGATGAAGATGGAGAAACAAATACGGCAGAACCAGGTCCTAAATCCTCTTTGGCCAATTCAGGGAATTCTTCCTGGGACAGGAGCTGTTCCGCTACCGTTTTATAGCCCGTTTCTTCTACAAACTCCATGAACTCTTTATTCGTTACCGGTGTCTCATCCATCCAAAAGCCGCTAACCTGAACACGGTGCAGCGGCAGTGCGTCAGGCATCTTACAATCTTTGCAACCCATATCAAAAGCGCCCCCGTTTATCCAAATCATTCCCTTTGTATAGGCATTTTTCTTTTCACTTATTGTAGAAAGAATGCTTTCAATTTTTTCAATTTGGCTAACTGTAGCCGGGTTGTTTTTTGTTGAATATTTACAAGCGTAATTTTGAGATAAACAAAATAGAAAGAATAACAGTGGCGTTAATTTTTGCCTTAACTTTTTCATACAAATGAACTTTCTTGCTTGTCTATGAAATAAATTACCCCCTATATTACATCGTAAATCATGATGTTATTAAATTATCAATTTAATTATGACGCATTGTCATCCTTGATCTTTGAATAATCGTTTGAACGGGATTGGCAATCTTATCGGCTTCTTGTTGCAAATAGAGTGCGTATGCTTTTCCTGCTTCAAAACGGCGGTCAGATTTTTCCCAACATGCGAAGAAAAAAATGGTGATCTCATTTTTATTGCTAGCCTTCAATGCTACGTAAGTCGTATTGGGAATACTATCAGTTGAAGTGGTTGTGGCATTTGACAGGTACCTTTTTGAAGGAAAAAGAATAGCCAGTCCCAGATTTGTTGCTGTTCCCTCAGCTTGCGGGCCGTAGGTTGACAGTGAGCTAAATTTGTGATTATGTTTTTTGAATTCTAATTCATTTGAACCAAAATCAGCGATTCCACAAATGAGTTGCTGAAACATTTGCAAGGGCACATTAATCTTGTTCTGATAATAATATTGGCCCTTTGTTAAAATAATTGTTTCACTGCCGTTTTGCTTTGTCGTTCCAACGTCCCAGTTATAAAAATCCAATCGGAAAGCCGCTTGTAATGGACCTTCATATAGTGTTGTAAAAATGGCTGTATCTGCATCACCCAAACGATATAATAAATCATCTTCTTTTATTGCAAGACCACCGGCACCTAATGATTGTCCGACCTTCAAAATATCCATACCCCACGAATGCATTTTGTGCCAACTACCATCTACTCCTATCTGTTCTAAAACAGGTTCCGTTTTCACCTTACCATAGATATCCTTGCCATTGCGAAAATCAAAAAAGGAACGAAAAGCCACTTTATCGTTTTCGATTCCTGGCCCTTCCATCTGAAAAAACGGCACGGCTACGCTCGGCCGAAAATTTCGTTGTCGTGTGTAAGTTTCAATTTCGGGCGAAGGCGTGTTGTTGGTTGAACGAAGGCTTAAGCGAACATTGGTTAGATTTACAAATAGGGGCAACTCTTTTTCTGAAACCCACTGTAGCATCAGGGTGTCTCTTCCAAAGGGCTGTAACGATATTTCAATCAAAATTTTATCCCACTTTCCGTCTCTATTTTCGTCGATCAATTGACTATTGAGCAAGCTGCCTTGCCTACGCACAACCGGCAAATATTGGGACAGCGACTGTGACAATTCCTTTCTGGGAATCTCGATGACTTCATTGGTGCGTTCTATTGGCAAGGTATTTTTAAGAATAATGATTTGCTCGTTCGCAAAAGCTTTTGTAGAAGCAAAACAAAAGGCAAGTAAAGACATTGATACTATTTTATTAGTAGCAGGATAAGAAAGCCGGATAGATTTTTTGTGCATAAGGATTGTTTCACAAATAACATTACGAAAAAAGGACACCGCCGTTGATATCAATATTGGCGCCTGTAATAAACGATGACTCTTCAGAAGCCAGGAAAGCGACAGCATCTGCGATTTCGCTCGCTTGTCCCTGCCTTCGCAACGGCGCTGTATTTTCGTATGAATGGCGCATTTCAGGCTTGGTGAACTTATCATGAAAGGCTGTGTCAATCATACCAGGACAGAGTGCATTAACCCGAATACCCCTTGGGCCCAACTCCTTTGCCATGGCCCTCGTAAATGCAGAAACGGCCCCTTTGCTTGTTGCGTAGGCGCAAGCCCCTGCCCCGCCGCCGTCTTTTGCTGCCGTTGAAGAAAGATTGATGATGGAAGCACCTTTCGGCATTAGTTGTGAAAAATATTTAACTACTAAAAAAACAGATTTGATATTTACGTTCATAACATAATCCCAAAAAATCTCGTCCATTTCTTCCACTGTCTTTCTTCCAACGAGCCCTCCCGCATTGTTCACCAAAATATGTACTCTTTCACCAAATAATTTTCTTGTTTCATCCAGCAGCCTTTGCACATCAGCAGCTTTTGTCATATCGCCTTTCACCGCAATTGCTTCTCCTCCCTGCTGCTTAATTTCACTTACCGTTTCAAGCGCTGCTTCTTCGGAACCGAAATAATTGACTATAACTTTCGCCCCTTCTTTAGCCAATCGAAGAGATATTTCCCGGCCAATGTCTCTGGCACCACCCGTAATTACGGCAACCTGGTTTTTAAATCGCATGATTATTAAATAATTTTTGTGAAATATATTGCTATTCAAAAAACGCACAATCTACATTCAATCAATTTATAGACAAAAGAACAAACGAAAATCCTTACGTAAGGCTACATTTTTTTTCGTTAAAAACAGTTCACTCATAAATAAACCTTAATAACCAGCTACTTCGATTTCAATAAATTGTAGAAAGAACAAAAATGATGGTATAATTCTTCCTGGTTTGCGTGTTGAATTATTTTTCTATTAAAAAGATGCCCCCCGATGCCAACACCATACGCACCTGCATCTATAAAAGCAGCTATGTTTTCCAATGTAATTCCCCCTGTAGGAATTAGTTTCACATTCGGGAACGGGCCCAAAACATCTTTTACAAAAGCCGGCGAAATGCAGGAAGCTGGAAACAATTTAACAGCCGTAGCTCCCAATCGCACGGCGTTATATATTTCAGTTGGCGTAAAAGCGCCTGGGATAATTGCAACACCATTATTTACCGCATTTTTTATTATTGCTTCATTAATGTTTGGTGTAACTATAAAGGAGGCGCCCGCTTCTATTGCCAGTTTAAGTTCCTCTAATTCACATACTGTTCCAGCCCCCACATTTAAATGACCGTCAAATTCTTCTGTCAGCTTTTTAATTGTAAGAACAGGTTGAGGAGAATTCATGGTTACTTCAATGGTTCGTAACCCGGCATTAATGTAAGCTGGCATCATCCTTTTTATTTCATCATAAGAAAACCCTCTTAAAATGCCAACCACCGGGGCTGATTGAAACAGTTTGGTGGAAAATCTATTTTTCATTGTAGAGCATGCAGTTTTTGTAAGCATTTGTTAATCCCAAAATTACTGAGGCATTTACATCTTCTTCCTTCATAACAAGGATTTTAGAGTTTGCAAATAAGTGCCCTAAGGCCATTCCATATAATTCATTTAACTTTTTTGTACCGCATAAAACCATACAGTCTATTCCTGATACCCTGGTGGACGACAGCTCGGTACCTATCACCAAACCACTTAGGAAATAGTAATTTTGGCAGGCGTTTAGCTTTTTAAAGAGTGCATTTGTTCTTACCTCAAAAAGAAGCTGTAAAAAGTTGCCGTTAACAGATGCGTTGACACCACTGAGGAAAGATTTTTCATCCACCGGTTCGCCATTACCACCATCGGTAACCGAGTGTTTTAATACACTGTGCTCTTTTAAAAGACCAAACATTTCACCAGTCAGGAAAGTTTCAAAATCAATGATGGCATTCTCGTTTACACGCACATGCTTTGAATGCGTTCCCGGCAAAATGAAAAGAATATTTTCCTGATCTGTAAACGGGGAACTTTCTTTACTCAGCAGGCCCAAACACTGCGTTTCTTCACCCCGCATCACATCAATTGCGTTGCGAATGCCGGAAAACAAAAAAACATCAAATCTAAAATTCTGGTCGGCATTGATTTTTTTAAACTGGTAGTCCTTATCAGTAAACGGAACCCATGCATAAGGCAATTCTTCCATCCCAATGGAAGAAGAGGCCATTCCCGAAATTAAAACCGGTACTACTTCCAAAACATAGGATGGCAAACAGTCAAACTCCCTCTTTGCCTTCAGCAAAACTTCCCGGTAGAAATCAATACGGCGTTCAGCCCTTCCTATTCTGGTATCCCAGGCCAGAAAAACAGATTGGATACCAATATCCGTATTAAAGGATTGTAACACTCGTTCTGGGGAGGCTGAACTAACGAGATACATCCGAAAGGAAGTAGTACCCCAGTCGCAATAAAATAGGAATTCGTCTTTATTCATGTTGTGATTTAATGAAAATGCCCTTACCAATCAAAGAATCTTTTTAGTAAATGCGTTTCAATTGAAACCTGCCTCCCCTGCTATCAAAATATAAATTTTCTGCCGTTGCATTTACATTTATAACAATGATTCCTGTTGGTGAAATCACCTGCCATTTACCAGGATAAATGTCAGTCACCAAAACTTTATATGCTTTATTTCGTTTACCGATTGTAAACTCAATCTCACCTTCCTTTTTGTCCAAATCAAGACGTTGCACTACTATCCTGTTATCAAGGGCAATCGCAACAAATTGTTGGTCTGTTGAAAATGTCTTCTCCAACTTAAATGGTTTCGGTGCCGGCTTAGCATCCATCACCTGAATTACATTTAAAAAATTATCAGTCACCGCCTCTCTTTTTGGCGAAAGTTCCACACGCCAATGACCAACATCTGTAAATGTTGTACTGCCCCAATTTTTGCCATCCACCCAATATTCCTTACCACTTCCGCCAATTTTTTCAATTTGCTGATTTGAAAGTTCCGGAAGCAACACGGTTGTATAAAGCCTTCCGTTTCTTCCGCTATCTGTCCGATTTATAATAATGTTATTTCTAAGAATCAAAGGCTCGTCTTCTGTATGTAACAACCATTTCTTTTTGAAAGATGGATTAGCAGCAACAACAGCGTCCAACACGATTAGTGTGCCGGGCACCTTGCTGGAATGGTGGTTGAGAAATACAAAGCTCCGGCGCACTTTAACCACTTTATCCGGATAATCTTTGTTAATATAATCCGGCACATTATAAGCATTCGTCATGTCGCCTTTGAGATAAGAATAATCAGGTTCCATGCCTTCAGCAATATCATGTGCCAAAATAGAAACGGGTTTTCCGGCAGCAATCATTTCTTGAGTAGCGTTCCATTCACCGTTGTTAAAAGGAAACTGGCCGCCATCTCTAGCGCTGGTGTTTTTGTCCAACGGTATGGGTTCAGCAGGATCCACTATCAATAGAGAATTATGGGCCACAGTGCGTTGATAATAATTACGGTGGTGCGGCGATCCATATTGAAGGTCGGGTTCCTGAACATTACTTCGCCAACCTTGGTAGGCGCCTGCATCAATAGCCAAATGGCCTTTGTAATAAATGGAGAAATGCCCTGCATCCAAATGATCGTGGTTCCGGGTATGATACTCCTTCATGTTCATTTGCACAACCAGGGCATTTGAGTTAAAACCTGAGCTATCAAAATCCCATTTAGTGCGGGCTATCATAATCCCCGACGGCGACGGGAAAAAGCGAGTCAAGGGCAAGTGCTGTATACTTTCCGATTTAATGATAGGGTTATGATAAATAAATAATCTTGCGCTTTGATTAAGATTGTCTACTAAATGTTTGATAGATAAATTTTGAAGAAAGGGATCATTTGATAGGTTGGCTGCTGGTGCATAAAATTGTTTCGACCAGTCCCACGCCCAATGAAGGTCACCATCGGGCATTGCGTTCATATTAACTTTTTGCGGAATAGTAAGATAGGGTGCACGGTAAGCAAGGCTGCAAACTTTTTTATCGTATAACTGTAGCCCTGTCTTCTCCAAAATAAAGGCCTGTACCAACTCCTGACTTAAGCGGGTGTGCATGTATTGGCTTCCCTGGTGATGTGTGCCTGCATTACTCCATGCATTTCGCGACGGTGCAAAAAAAGTGTTTTGTTCGTTATAGGCAAAATTAAACATATCCTTATCTTCATCATAAATAGCAAGTCCGGCAGCCAACAAGGCGGTCGGCCCATGTTCGCCATAATGAGATGTAAAATAGCTTCGTTCTATTGTAACCGGGTAGCCATATTCGGTGAGGGATAAAACACGTTTCAGTTGGTAAACAAGTGTGTCTTTTTGAGCAGGAGCCAATAGACTATAGCACCAGTCATAAACCATGGCAACTCCAATCACAGCTTCGTAAGCATAAATATTGTTCCAGTAATCGCTGGCAGACGTAATTGAAGGCAGGTAAGCTAAAGCAAGGTCAATGGCTTCTTTACCTGATTCGCTTTTTTCGAAGAGCAAATACTCCAATGCGTATGCCTCCATTTTCTGGCGAATGCGTTCATCGGGCAAACCGTTTCCTGAGATACCGTTTGTTTCAAAGGCTTTTTGCAACTTGTAGGCAACAACCACCTGCATAAAATCAGCATGGTCAAAATTCTTTCGAATAGTCGCCACTTCTCTTTGCTGTATAAAAAGACGGGGATGAGACGGAAGGTTAACAGTTATCTGAGATGTTTGAAACGCTTCTGTTGAACAAACATTAATCAACTGAAACCAGGCTATGAAAACTAACTTTTTCATTGGTAGATGTTATTCATTTATAGATGTGGGCTTCTCTAACAGTAAAATTTCGTCCGGTATAAAAAGCAGTTGAGCTAAACAATTCTTTTTCGGCATCGGTAAACGAGCGCCGTAAAATTTTTTCTTTGTCAATGGCAACCGGTGAAATCTTAACGGTAACGTGATGAATTCCCGGAAGTATTTCGGGCATAATAAAATAATTAGCACGCCAATTTGTGCAATAGCGGTCGAAACGAATAATGGTACTGTCTTTTCCATCAATGTTGATGTTATACGCACTGCTTCCCGGACCAATTAATTCGTAAAAGCCGAAGCGGCTTCCTTCAAACGTAAAATCAAATACCGCATCTTTGCTGCCATTATACAAAACGCTATCGAAGCGGTTCGCAAATTTTTTGGCTACGGTACCATTAGGCGTCGCCAATAATTGCCATTGCGTATTATAAAACGGCTTTACCAACGGTACTAACTGTGCCTGCCTAAAAGGGTTGCCCGTTAGCGGCTTTTTACCTTCCTCTTTTTTTGCGGACTGGTCAAAAATAACAGGCACCGCTTCCATAAAAGTAGATGCGTACAACCGGTGACCTGTTTCGGGATAAGGATGTACGTTGTCCTTAGAAAATACCATCGTATCACCTTTACACGGCTGGTCGCCTGAAAATACGAGTTTCGCTTCACGGTATAGCGTCATTACTTTATCGGGCAGGAATATAGACGGAACCCCATAGTATACGGCTACTTCTTCCACAGCTCCAATTGACGGTGTATTTTGATTTTTTTGGATATAATCCATCATTGACCGCTCCATTGTATAAACCAATCCAATATCTGTGTTGCTATTTTTTTGTTTTATCTTAGTGATGATGCCTTCAATACTTTCTTTTATAAGCATCGTGTTTTTTCCATTATCGTTCACAGCAAATTCTATCAATACCAGGTCGGGATTAAAAGCCAATACATCTTTGTCAATACGGAAAACACCTAAATCCGATCCTGTTCCGCTTACACCGGCACTAACCTGCGAAAACAATATGTCGGGAAAATGCTTCTGTAACCCAGACAACGTTTGCGACCGCCAGCCGTCTTTTGCATTGGTGATGCTGCCACCCAGGTAGGCAATCTTAATGGGTTTTGCCTCGCTTACACGTTGCTTAACGTTGGGCCATCCCGTTTGTGGCAGAACCGCATTTTCAGAAAAAGAAAATTGACTATATGCCATCAGGGGGGAAATTATTATCGCCAAAACTTGTATTAGCATTAACGAAATGCTTATTTGTTTAGAAGTTTTCTTAATCATGTTTAGTCATTTGTTTTATTGTACTTATTTTCGATCACCCTAATTGCCACCAGCGTAATTAAAATTATTGATTTGTGTTTGCCCCCGATGCGTAAGTATCAAACCTTTGTCCCGGGTATCTTGTCATTTCATCTGCGGCAAGCATCAATATCTCTGGTACAAAACCCCGGAATTTTTTATCAATTAAATCCGTTTTCCCTTCTTCTGCAGTAACTGCCCATCCTGTATAAGCATTATTTACTCTTCCTTGTTCATCAACACTTTTTTTGTAAAATCCACCCCTTCCCACACAACTCATTATACACGTTTGATAACCAGCTATTACGCATCCCTTCTTTTAGCATAGCAATAACCATAGCGATGCTGGTTACTTCTTTCGGTGTTGAAGGATTATCAACATGCACAAGCAGGCCACCATTTTTACCCTGAAATTCTTTTACACCAGCAGCAATCTCTTTTCTATAATATTTCGCTTTAGGGTAATAATTTTGGCTTTACAGAATAACTTTGTATGATTACCTCTCGCTATTGATAATCTTCTAATGCTTCTTTTTGTCTGTGCGTCAAAAGATTTTCTAATGCAGTAGCTTTGATTTTTTGTCGAATTTGCTCATCAGTTAATCCACCAATTGACGTACCGTTTTTTCGACAAGCCTTTTGTGTGTTAAACGAAGGAGTAGCGAGTATCAAATCAGTATGAATAAAATTTTCAGTAATTGTACCAATATCATTTTTTTGCACAAACAGACCGGGCTGAGATGACAAAATTATTTGTGAAAATTTCTTATAAAATTCTACGCTTTCCTTTTCAATATAATAAGTGCCATTTTTATTTGCCTTAAGCCGAAAAGAATTAAATACACGCTGGGTGCTTTTAAACAAAAAGATAAGGTGTCGCATTTTCTATAAATAAATTCTTAACCTGGCTTTATGAATGAAAATTAATGGTTTAAAACAATTTACTGAGCACCATCAATTTCTTTGCTCTTCTTGATAGATATTATTTCACGGAATCTCCTTTTTTCTCTATAAAAAAAACATAATATGAATGATTGCATAAAAAAATCATTAAAGAAAACTGTAACAATATCTTTTAAAAATAATTTTAACATCCGAGACTGCGCAGCATTCATTTTACTGACCTTATCTTAACGTAATTTAATGGTTGGCTTGTATTTACGCAATGGGTAAACATCAAACATTTGTCCCATCTATCTTGTCATTTCATCTGCAGCAAGCATCAATATTCCTACAGCAAATCCCCGGAACTTTGTATCCATCAAATCTTTTTGCCCCTGGTGTGCTGTTAACGCCCAGCCGGTATATGCATTGTGCACCTTTCCATCAGCATCCACACTTTTTTGAATATACTGCCAGCCTTTATCGCACATATCATTGTATTCCTTAGGCAGCCATCCTTTGCGCATACCTTCTTTTACAACAGCTATTACCATTGCAATACTTGTCACATCTTCTGGTGTAGAAGGGTCATCAACATAAACATGTAGGCCTCCGTTTTTTGTTTGATACTTTTTTACTCCGTTTGCCAATGCAGCAAACGTTGTCGCAGCTTTAGTATAATAAGAATGGGAAGTAGGTATGTAACGTAGCAAGCCAGCAATGCTCCACATCAGCCAGCCTTGAGAACGGCACCAGTAAATGGTTGAAGACTTATTATCAAATATGCCTAAACGTGAAAGATTTTTGTCTTTGTCAAAAAAGTGATTAATGGCAAGGTCTAACTGGTAGACAGACTGTTTTAAATACACTTTTGAAAGGTCGCCTTTTGTAAGACTGCTTGCAATTGCGGTTGCCCGAACGGCATAATAGGCTGTATCGGGAATAGTGAAATTTGTAAAATTCTTATCGTCATGGGCCATCATTCCATACTTATCCCTTGCCACATAATGTACAATGGCCTCTGCAACATCGAGACAAACTTCTTTGGCTACTTTATTTCCAGTTTGCTTGTATAATTCGTGAACAGGACAAGCAAGATTTAAAACGGAAGAGTAAATTACAAATGTAAGTGGGCCGTCTCTGAGTATTCTCGCTCTCGGGCCATCATATTGGTTAAAATAAGCTTCGTCATCAAGCTTCGCATCATTTTTAAGGTGGTAGTTAAACCAGTTGTTGGCATAGGTCAGACCTTCCCTATATCCACGCTGCGAAAACCGCAACAAACCCTCTATACGTATGGTGCCATCCCAATCTGTATTGACATCCTGAAAGTCAATTTTCACAGTGTTTAACACCATTTGCTTAAGGTTATCAGGCAGGTTTGCGGGCAATCCAGTATTTGCCAGCTTCCCAATCTCTTCCTTGTATTCCTGTGCATTGCTACCAAGCGGGGACAGAATAGTTCCTCCAGCTAATGACACGATTAATCCGGTAAACACTCTTCGTTGCATTTTGTTTATAGTTTAATAAGCTACTTAATTTTTTAATTGGGTTTTTTATGTCATTACTACCATTTGATGGCCCCTTATTTCAGGTACAATCATTTCTATTCTTTCGCCGATAAATTTGAAGGGAAGGCTTTTCATCTGCGGTACCAGTTGCACCGATTTTATCCGGCGGCCTGGACTTACAGATAATGAGATGTTGTAAACGGGTAACACATCTTCTATCACATCAAAGTCGGTACCGCGGCGTTCAGGCACATAGTGCAGAAGGTGCATAACTAATCGATTCCTTTCTTTTTGTTCATTGAGTGTTACAATCAGCGATGAAGGCCCGTTATGTTTTATAAGCGGCGATGTCAACAAAGTTTCCAAAGCATTTAAAAAGATAAGCTTAACCCAATGAGGTGCATTTTTGTTGTATTGAGAAAAGATAGGATGCATAAAGTAAATACTTCTTCCATTTTTTACAATTCCCGGATAGCCGATTTTTCCCGATGATGGTGTGTGCTTGTGTGAGCTAAAGTGATCCCATTCCCGGTTGAAATAGGGAACATCCACGTTCATCAGCACTTCGGCACCAGGCATTGCTTTCACCTGCATTCCCTGCTTATACATTACCAGTTCTGTGTGAGGAAGATTTTTTGAAAGCGGCCCCTCTGCTACCAAAAAATCAGGACTGTAGGGCGCTTCCCCAACAAGAGAAACGCCCATACTGTCTAATACAAAAGCTTTCTTTTCTACATTTAATCCTGATTGGTAAGAGCTAAGAAGGGCACCTCCGTTGTTTACATAGTATTGGATTTTTTCTTTCAGCCGGTCGTTCAAAGGAATAGTATCAGGAAGGATCAACACCTTGTATTTTGAATAATCGCTTTCGCTGTCAACCACATCAAACTGGTGACCACCTTCTTGTAAGAGGCGCACTGCTCCCATCATTATTTCCGGCACCGGAACACCTCTAAAAGGCAATACAAATTCTTCTGTGTTCATTACAGCTATGTCCACTAACGCGTTTGCGCCTTCACACCATGGCTCTTTCTTTGCAACTTTTTCATAAGCTTCACCAATTAGTTCGTAGGTTGAGCTATCCATGATACCAGTAGGATGCAGTTGGTCCCCAATGGAGCATTTGGCATTGAGTGCAAGCATCATTGATGTTTCAAATTCCAACGCAGCCGCATTTTTCAACGAATGAAAATCGCCCCAGGACGTATGGAATTTTCCAGTCATGCCTAGTATGTCTTTACCCAGGTTACGGCAATAACGGGCTGTAAGCGGGAAGTGCAAGTAACCCCAGCCCCCTGATGGTAACGACTCTAATTCAAGATGGGTGTTATAGGGAACGGTATTACGAATATGCGGACCAATATGGCCTGCGTTGTAAAAAATCGTACTCTTCTTATCCATTTTATGAATGAAGCCTGACAAATCCTCCCGAAATGCTTTGAGTACCTCTTTGTTATAATGAAGCCGGTTTACATCAATGGTTGGATCAATACCCTTTTTGCGCATCCCTTCAATGGCATTAAAGTTAGCGTTGGGGAGAATTTGAAGAATATCCAGGAAAAGCCCATCAACAGGTACAGTCTCGAAAAGATCTTGCAGGTGTGTCTTCAGAAAACTCCCATAGTCAGTAGCCACGTCTAAGAACCGATAAAAACCTGGCTTGAATACATTGGAAGGGCCAGAAGTGATGGGTGTTCCATTTTCATCCGTTGCAAGCCATTCGGGATGATGCAGTGCTGTATAATAATCCCATTGAATGGTTGAATAAATTGGAACACGAATATTAAGTTTATGGCAAGCCTCAATTTGTTCTTTTAATAAATTTCTGTTTGCTAAGTGAGGATGTATCCGCTCCGGATGTGCCTTGCTGTTGTAATAGAGATAGCCATGATGACAGCGTGCAAAACAAGTAACAGAATTAACATTGGCTTTCTTTAATAAAGACGCAAACTTTTCCGGATCGAAATTTTTGGCGACATCTTCAATTGCCTCTGATGTATGAAAGTCAAGGTGGATCTGACGATAGCGCAACGTCGGATTTATATCTTCAAAGTTTGGCTGCGAATGTAACCAGGTAGGTAATAACATTAATCCTGCGCCAGCAGCTGTTGTTGTTTTAATAAATTCACGTCTGTTAGTCATAATAGTATTTTTACAGTTCAAATTGGTGTTTTGCTTACTTTATATCGTATCAATATCCGGTGATAGCAATTAATATTTACCTCGTAAATCCTCATATTTACCCAACAAAAGCCAGCTTTATTTTAAAACCAGCACAAAGCCCCCACCGCTCGCCATACTTATCTTCACTTTGTCTGATGGACTAAATTGCTTTTGTTCTATCCGATAGTCGTTCCCTATGCGGCCGGCATTGGCACCATCTTGGTACAATGTTCCTGTATAATTTTTTGCGGGTAAAAAGCTTAAATCAATTGTCACTTCCCGCTTATCCCAATTGCCCATGCCACCTATATACCAGGTTTTACCTTTTCGCCTTGCCACTGCTACATATTCACCTGTTTTACCGTCAAGCGGTATTGTTTCATCCCACACGGTTGGCACTTCCGATAAAAATTGCAGAACCTTCTTATCTGCTTCATAAGCTGAAGGCGCATCAGAAAGCATTTGCAGGGGCGCATAATAAACAATGTACATCGCCAATTGATGGCAACGGGTTCCCTGCGATTGTGGCCTGTCAAAAATTTGTTTCCAATCTGCCTGATTATAATTCTGCATTGCACCAGGTGTGTAGTCCATAGAGCCGGCGAACATTCTGATGAAGGGAATACTTACATCGTGGCCTGGTGAGGTACCGTCTTTATTAAACTTATTCCATTCCAACCCCCGAACTGCTTCTACATTTATAAGATTTGGGTAAGTGCGTTGTAATCCCGTTGGGTGAAAAGCACCATGAATATCAACAATCATTTTTCGCTTTGCTGTTTCCTTTAAAACGCGTTCTACAAAATCAACAACAAGCTGATCTTCCCTGTCAATAAAATCTACTTTAAGTCCTGGTATCCCCCATTTTTGATACTTGTCCAATACTTCGTCCATCTGCTTATCAAGTGTATTCCATACGCACCAAAGTAGCAAGCCAACTTTCTTCATTTTGGCATAGCGAACCAGTTCTTCAATATCAACCCCTTTCGACGGCTTCAGCAGATTAAAAGGGTCGCTCCACTTTTCATCCAATACAACGTATTCAATTCCATTGGCAGCCGCAAAATCAATAAAGTATTTGAATGTTAGTGTATTGATACCCGATTGAAAAGGCACGCCTGTTAAGCTCCAGCTATTCCACCAGTCCCAGGCTACTTTGCCCGGCTTTACCCACGACCAATCCTGCCGGTTGTCTCTTTCTGAAGCCAACAAATAGGTCAGTTGGTTGGTAAGGATGTCTTTGTCGTTTTCGGCAAAAGCAATAAGCCGCCACGGAAAGCTGCGGCTGCCGGCTGTTTTGGCAATGTAGGGTTCTTCTTCTAAAACTACCAGATTATAGTCGCTGTAGCCACCTTGTTTCCACTTTTTTGGATATAATCGCTGTTCTCCTTCAAGCGTATTGTTTTGAACCGATTTTACTGACATGCAAGGGTATTGCAGTAAATCACTTTCATGAAGGAGTACGTTCAAACCACTATTCATTTTTACAAGCAAGGGAAGACTAGAATAGTTAGGATGAAGTGTGTCGCTAATCTTTTGCAAACGATAATTAGCTTCTGATAAAGAGGGATGAAAATATGCCTGGGCGTTTTCAGGAAACTGGAAATTACTCCGCTCTCTTTTAATCAACAAGCTGTCTTTCATGCGGGTTACAAACCTATAGGCAACACCTTCGTTGTAAGCACGAAAAACCAGGCTGAAGTTATTTTTCGTATTGATGGATAGTTCATTATAATTTTCAGCGATAGTGCTGCTGATGCCATATAGCGGCTTTAGCGTTTTATTCACTGTCTGGCGTTGCACACCTGTTATTGTTGGTTCCTTACCAAGGATAATGCCGTTTGTTAATTCCAAAGAAACAGGTGTTGGAAGCAAAACAGGATTACCATTGTAAGAGACTGAATAACGAATGTCATCACCTGTACTGATATTAACGGCTATTTTGTTGTTGGGAGAAGAAAGTCTATAGCTCTGAGCTATGCAGCAGGCTGTGGTTAAAATGGCGATTGCCAGGCAAGACGTATATTTCTTAAACGCATTTTGTTTCATATTAAATATTTAAAGCTTTATATAACTTACCGTTGAAGAAAAAAGAAAAGTTTTATTTTTTGAAAAGTTAATTTAGTATTGGAAAGCCTTTGCGCAAAAGCCGGAAGAGTTGATGTACTTTTAACCTATTACCCTTTTGACCAGCAATATTTACGGTTTCAGCATCGTTCGCCCGATGATCATATAGCTCAGTTGCTATCAGGCTATCTGGTTGATTGTCTTTCAGCTTATACCACGCTGTAAGGCGGTAATCATTCGTTCTTACCGAATACCCCATGGCATTGATATTCTCTCTCGGATACTGATTGTATGCTGCTTTGTGAATAATTTTTTCAGGATGCATCAGCACCGGAACTAATGATTTCCCCTGCAGGTGCTTTGGCAAAGGCAGACCAGCCAAATCGCAAAGGGTAGGATAAACGTCAACGAATTCTGTGAGGTCATTTGCAGTTTTTCCCTTCGATTTTAATTGTGGCGCAGAGAAGATAAGTGGTGCGTGGGCGTCAATTTCAAAGTTGGTATGTTTAACCCAGTCGTTATACTCGCCCAATTTAAAGCCATGGTCACCCCAAAAAACAATAATGGTGTTATCTGCCAATCCCTGCTCTTTTAATGTTTGCATCAGTAAACCGATTTGTTCATCTATAAAAGACACACAGGCATAGTAACCGTGTATAGCTCTTCTTGACGTTGCTTCATCTAACGGTCCGGACGGAGGTATGTCGGTATACATCCGCATTTCACCTGCGTGGTTAAGGGCGTAAGAAGGCGATTGCAAGGGCGCTTTTGTGATTGGCGAAAGTTGAATTTTGTTTCGGTCATAGAGATCCCAATACTTTTTGGGTGCAGCAAAAGGCAGGTGAGGTCGGATGTAGCCTACAGCTAAAAAGAAGGGCTTTGAATTGTTACTTTTCAAAATTTGAATGGCTTTTGTAGTTACCTGTCCATCGGGATAAATGCTATCCGGCAAATCCGCTTCTTCTGTAATTGGCCCGTAGGTCTTGTGCTTTTTAGTATAGTCAATATTTTCCCTTGTAACATATCCCCGCTTTGTAGGCATGTTAGGAAACCATGCCGGTTGCGACCATGAAAGGCTGTCACCTACGTGAAATATCTTTCCCAAACTAATAGTGGTATAACCATTGTTTTTAAAATATTGTGGCAGGGTCACAAGCGCAGGTATTTCTTCACGAAAATGTTTTTCAAGGTTATATACTTTTGTGGCATCAGGACGTAACCCAGTGAGTAAACTCGTACGGGAGGGAGAACAAACAGCTTGTTGGCAATAGGCCCTTTTAAACAAAACGCCTTGAGCTGCTAATGCGTCAATGTTAGGAGTTATCATTTGGCTTTCGCCATAGCATCCCAATACCGGACGCAAATCATCTATTGCAATAAAAAGCACATTCATGCGCTTCTTTTCTAATGGCGAAAAGCTGCAAACAACAACTAAGGTCACTGCAAAAAACAAATTTTTTATGATACGAGAAATCGTCATTTATAAACCTCCTCATTTATTTAAGTCATTATTTTAATTTCACAGGCTTAATTGCACCATCAATATCGTAATTAAGCGGTGCGACACACACCATTCTTTCGTAAAAACTTGGTCCCATAGTATGATAAAATATGTACCACCGTCTTCCGAATTTCACAATAGAGTGATGGTTATTTCTGCCTCCGTTATCCATGATAATACCTTTGTATTCCCATGGCCCGAGCGGCGATTTACTAACGCTATACGCAATCTTACCGTGATATTTTACTTTCTCCCGTGCCGCACCGGGATGTGCCTTAGCTACCACACTATCACCTTCCCACGCACAATAGCTGAAATAATATAAACTGTCTCGTTTATGTACCCAGCCTCCTTCATGAAAGTTTTTGACATCGACCTCCATAATGGGTCCATCACGAGTAATCATGTCCTTTTTCAGTTTTACAGATCTTGCTTTGTTTTGGCCGAAGTATAAATAGGCTGTGCTATCTTCATCCATAAAAATACAGGGATCAATAACCAGTGTGTTTCCCTCACCTTTTTCAATCAATGGCTTTCCCAGCGGATCGTTAAAAGGCCCTTTTGGATTATCTGCCACTGCAACACCAATTTGAAAATCTGCAGGATAATAGAAATAATATTTGCCGTTGCGATAGGCCGCATCCGGCGCCCAGGCAAACTGTTTGGCCCAGGAAATATCTTTTAAGCCGAAGATGACCCCTTCGTCTTTCCATTTTTTTAAATTGGTTGAGGAGAATACGTGCCAGTCTACCATAGACCAATCCTTACTACCGGCTAAATCATGCGAGGGGTAAATCCAATATTTACCTGCGAAGGCTTTTGCGGAGGGATCGGCATGGTATGGCGGCAAGATGGTTTTTTGTGCAGTAACCTGCAACACCAAAAATGGCAACAACAATAGAACGTATTCATTAATAATTCGTTTTTTGTTCATAATATTTCTTTACAAAACCTTTCGTTCTTTAAATTCTGTTTCTATTGTTCCTTCTGTTAGTGTTTTACCATTGGCAATCACCTCTTTTACTACAACCCTTTTTACATTCTCCATCCAAAGGGCGGGTCGCTGTTCGTTTGATTTTAATTCAAATTGAATATTACTCAACCGAATATTGCCGGCATTGCGAATAAAAAACCCATAAGAAGGAAGGCTACCAAACATGGAGTATTCCGGATACGCTTTGTCAACTTCGCCAGGTATTCTTGCGGCATCTTGAGCTGTGCCGCCGCCTGGCAAACGGAAAAAAAAGTTAGAAAGCGAAATATTCTCTACTATTCCACCTTTTATTCCCGTAATACTGCTACCGGTTTTTGAAATGCCTTCTGCTACCACGTCCGAAACCACGATATCCCTAATATAGCCAACGTTAGGAGTCGATCCAACTTCATGATTTTTTCGTCCCCGGTTCCCCAACCGGATAAATAGAGGCGTTGCATACCCTTCTACAGTAATGCCGCTAACCTTTACCCTTTCCATGGCGCCGCCGTCTACAACCTCAAGGGCTACGGCAGCCTGTCCGTGCCACCGCTTCCAGATACTTGCCTTTGATGCTCTTTTAAACACACAATTTGAAACAGTGATATTTTGGAAGCCACCCTGGCTATCAGTTCCTATTTTAAAGCCATTACAGTTGCTTTGAATGACACAATTGCTGACCACTATTCCATCACATTTTTCTGTCGGATTTGTACTTTTCAGACAAATGGCATCATCATCAGCATCAATGAAGCAATTTGAAATAATCACGTTTCTACAATTGTCAATATCAATTCCGTCATTATTAAAATTAACATGATTATACACCTTAACGTTATTGATGCTTACCTGATCACAGGACAAGTAGTACTGCATCCAGGCTGCAGCGTTCTGAAGAACGATTCCATCAATTTTAATGTTTCGACACTTAACAAATTTGATGATATAAGGCCGCTTTGTGATTGTTTTATCGTTACCTGAATTCTCGTGAACAATAAAATTTTGATGACCTCCCTGCCCGTCAATCATGCCTTCGCCCTTGATAGTAATACCATCTATTGCTTCTGCGTAAAAGAGCGCTTTTCTCGCAAATAAATTGCTGTAGCTATCGTATAAATCTTTCATATCTGCATAATCCGAGATGTTGGTGCTTCCCAATATAATAGCACCGCTTTCCAAATACAGACAACTACCGTTTAAAAGTTTTAAAGACCCTGTTAAAAAAGTACCTTTGGGTACTACCACAGTTACACCCTTCAAGGCACAAGTATTGATGGCCTGCTGTATAGCGTTTGTATTCAATGTTTTTCCATCTCCTATTGCACCAAAATCTACTATGCTTTTAGAGCCTGATGCTATTACAGGCATTGCATAAAATCCAAACGCTGCAACAAGGAAGAAGCTGATAAATCTCTTCATAATAAAGTAAAAAGTTTACAATTACCTGCTTATCGTACTTCAAACAGTAAGCACCTAATTATATCAAATGAAAGTTATTGACACTTACAGCACTCGTATCTACTCTAATAAAAAATAGCAGCATGTACATTTTGAACTCGTTACAACTGAAACAATATTTCGAAACGAGAATATCGTGTAAATAACTTTTTTTACTTATTTTTTGGTTAGTCAAAAAATGCATCCCGACAACTTATCTAACAAATCTTGTAGGATTAATATCCTGAATTCTGTGATAGACCAGCTAACAATATTTCCCTTAATGGAACCGGAAAAAGAACGTTAAATGTTTTGATAGGAAGGCCTTTTGACGTAAGAATTGGTATTGCCTGACCAAATCGTAATAAATCAAACCATCGCTGGTTTTCAAAAGCAAACTCAAAACGTCGTTCGTTTAAAAGCGCATCCCTAAATGCCTGTTGTGTTGGCGTAGTACCGGAATCTAAATCTGTAAGACCTGCTCTTCTCCTTACATCATTGATGGCTCTAAAAGCATCTACAGAACCAAATGTCTGTTCATTTAGCGCTTCTGCCAACATTAGCAATACATCTGAATACCTCAGTACAGTAAAATTATCTTCAGCATCAAGAAAGATGGCGGTAGGCGTCGCATATTTTCTCTGAAAAAAGACTTCTGACGGACCGGATCCAATCCTTCCGATTGTGGCAGTACGTCGGGTATCAGTTGGCGAAAACGCATCAAACAACTCCCTTGTTACAACACCGTTTCCTTGTCCGGTTGTTGGTGTTCCTAATACATACATGGCATTAATTCGTTGCGTTGCAGGTGCCATGCCGTCTACAAAATTACTGCCCTCTCGATCAGCCCCTTGGCCCGCTTTGAACTAATTTCAAAAGATACTTTCAGCATGATTAGCATTAGAAGCTCTAAACACATCTACAATATTAGGCAGCAAATTATAACGCCCCAATGCAATCACCTCTCTTAGTTTGGCTGCGGCCTCTGTGTAATTTTTTTGTGTTAGATAAACTTTTCCAAGCATTGCTTTTGCGGCCCCACGGGTAGCCCTACCAATGTCATTACCTGTGTATGCCAGCGGTAGCTTTATATCTGCCGCAGTTAAATCCGAAATAATTTGTCGGTAGACATCAGCAACAGGCTGACGTGAAATTCTGAAGGAGTTTAATACAGATTGCTCTTCCAATACAATTGGTACATCACCAAACAAACGCACAAGGTTGAAATACATGGAGGCTCTTAAAAAAAGGGCTTCGCCTTCATACTGATCTTTAAGCGTTTGTGCAAACTGTACATTTGCTATCCGGTTAATAACTGTATTTGCTCTCCCAATGGCACGGTATGAGAATTGCCATTGGTTGTTTAAATGGGCGTTATCCTGCAATACCCTAAATTCTTCTACCTGGTACCATATTTCCCCGAAAGCGCCGGCCGGTGCATTTGTGTACGTGTTGTCAGTACTCATCTCCATTAATGCCCATGAGGATTCACTATAAGAACGACCCTGCAATACATCATAGATACCAATTGTGGCCAAATTGAAATCCGAAGCCGTTTTGAAAAAAATTTCGGATGTCAAAGACGATGGAGGCACTTTATCCAGAAAGCTCTTTTTGCAGGATGCAAAAAAAACAATTACTATTATTGATAAAAAAAACTTGTTTCTCATTCTACTTTTTTTTAAAGTTAAAAATTTACGTTTATTCCAAATTGCCAGGTACGTGCAATTGGATATCCTCCTAAATCGATGCCTTGAGCAACTGCCTCATTACCTCTTTCATTTGTTTCCGGATCGTAGCCTCTATATTTTGTAAACGTATGTAAATTAGCCACTGAAGCAAATAGTCGGGCTGAAGGAATTTTAAATCGGGAAAGCATTTTCTGAGGAAATGTGTACCCTAGAGAAACGTTACGAATGCGAAGGAATGATGCATCTTCAACATAGTAGGAGGAGAAAAAATCCGGACCTCCGTTTCGAGTGTTTTGAATAGCACGGGGCGTTTGTCCATCACCAGGATCTTGCTCGGATTTCCAACCATTCCTTGTTAGTGCATGTTGATTTAAGTTACCTGCATTGTTAGTCATCCAACGAAGCGGCAAATTGGCCATCTTGTTGCCAGTAGTTCCGTTTATAATTATATTTAAATCAAATCCGGCATAGGTGAAGTTGTTAGTGAACCCAAATACAAAATCAGGTAAAGGACTGCCTATAAAGGTTCTGTCATTATCGTCAATTCTCCCGTCTCCATTAATGTCCGTCCATTTTACATCACCTGCTTTAGCGAAGGGTTGAATTTTACTTCCGTTTCTGCCAACATATGCATCTGCCTCTGCTTGTGTCATAAAAACGCCTTCCCGTACACGTCCAAAGAATTGCCCCATGGGCCTTCCTACTTCCGTAACTGCTATTTGATTAATTAGCGAAGCACTTGAGGCAAATATTCTGGTTCCAAATGCTCCCAGGTCTAATACCTTGTTTTCATTGTAAGAAAGATTAAAGCTGGTATTCCATGAAAACTTTCCTCCTTTAATGTTCTCAGTTGTAAGTGCAAGTTCCCATCCTTTATTTTCCACTTTGCCAATATTTTGTAATGCAGAATTGAAGGAGCTCGACGAGGGAATCTCTACATCCAACAACATGTCTTCGGTTGTATTACGGTAGTAGTCCGCAGTAAGGTTTATCCTCCCTCCCAAAAAGCTTATATCTGCACCAATATCCCATTTGTAACCAGTTTCCCAGGTAAGATCAGGATTAGCAATAGTTGCTATTGTAAAAATATTGAGGTTGTTACCTAATCCGCCTCCACCTACATATTGACCGGAGGACAAAAGCGAATAAGTCTCATAATTACCAATTTCAAAGTTCCCGGTTTTGCCATAACTTGATCGAAGCTTAATTTGACTGAAAATCTTTTGTTTCTTCATAAAAAGCTCTTCTGTCAAAACCCAGCCAATAGCAGCAGAGGGAAAAGTACCCCACCTGTTATTGGCACCAAAACGGGAAGAACCATCACGCCGCACTGATGCAGTCAGCAGATACTTACCGTCATAGTTATAATTTACTCTGCCTAAGTTGGAAATCAGGCTCCACTCGTTAACGGAAGTAGCACCTTGATCGGACGGCCCAACAACATATTGCAGCAAATCGTTAGGTAAAGATGAGCGACCATTGCTCATCCGCTCACCGGCAAAATTTTGAGCGGTGTAGCCCACCAAAGCATCCACCTTGTGCTTTCCAAAAGAGCGATTAAAATGTAAGGTATTTTCATTTAACCAGCTTATACTCTCTTGCGCAGAGGTTTGAGCTGCGGCAGGCGCAGCGGGTGATGCTCCTCTTGCCCACCTAGAGCTTGTAAAGTCACGAGAACGTTCGTTTAAATAACTAATTCCGAGGCTGGTTCTAAAGCGCAAACCACGAATAATTGTATAATCAAAAAAAGTATTAGCAAGCAATCGACCGTTGGTGCGTTTACGGGTTGCTTCTTTTATTAAAGCTACCGGGTTGCCAACAGAACCCAAATTCATATCGGTTCTATTCAGTTGTTGTGTATAGGTTCCATCGGGATTATAAACAGGAATAGAAGGCGACATTACCAATGCGGCTGTAATAGGGCTGCCCTGATTAAAATGTCCTTGCGTGTTTACAAAATCAACATCGGCAAAGGAAGGTGATAAGTTGACACCAACCTTAAGCTTTGAGGTTAATTCGGCATCTAAATTCAGGCGAAATGAATAGCGACTAAGACCGGAGTTAATGACAATACCCTGCTGATTCATGTAACCGCCACTAAACATATATTTTACTTTATCCGAGCCCCCGGTTATATTTAATTGGTAATTGCTCATTGGCGCTTTGCGAAAAATTTCATCCTGCCAATCAGTGTTAAATGGGATAGCAGCAGGATCTAAAAAGTAATCAAATACTCTAAAATTACCTCGTTGTGCGTTGGGGGTGGAGAGATACTGATCTGGAGTTTGTGCTGCCGGTCGTATATCTACACGATCATTCCAACCAGTATTGCGTGTTTCAACGTAAAAATCAGCATATTCCCGACCATTTAATAAAGGTATTTTTTTCCCTAATTCCTGAAACCCCGTAGAGACGGATAAACCCACATTTGCTTTACCAGATTTCCCCTTCTTTGTTGTAATCAATATGACGCCGTTTGCACCTCTTGAACCGTATATGGCAGTTGATGATGCATCTTTTAAAACTTCTATGCTTTCAATATCTTCGGGACTAATAGTAGTTAGCGGACTGACCTCACTGGCGAAAACGTTACCAATAGGGAATCCATCCACCACAAATAAAGGCTGATTGTTTCCGATAGTACCAGCTCCTCTGATTCGGATAGTTGCACCGCCGCCGGGATTACCAGAAGTCTGGGAGACCTGTACACCGGCGATCTGACCTTGCAGCTTTTGGTCAAGATTAGTAAGTGGAACCTGGTTTAAATCAGCTCCTTTGAGTGTGGCAACTGAACCAGTGATGTCTTTTTTACGTTGTGTGCCATACCCAACTATAATAACTTCTTCACCAACCGCATTTTTTCTGACCAACTGTATAATGAGGTTGCTGACATTACTAACGGAAACTTCCTGTGACATGAAACCGCTGTACGAAATTAAAAGTATAGACTTTGAAGATGGAACATTGATTGAAAAAAGTCCATTCTCATCACTTAATGTTCCAATATTGGTACCTTTTACCTGAATGGAAGCACCTTGCAGTGGTTTGCCGTTGTCGTCTAAAACCTTTCCCCCAAAAGGTGGCAAAGATTCATTTGATTTCTTTCGTTCCGGGTCCTTACTATCCGGATAGATAACAATTACTTTCCCAATTTTTTCTATAAAAATTAAGTTAAGTCCGTTTAAAAGTTGTTTTAAAACCTCTGTGACGTTCCTGTCCTTAACCTGGATACTTACACCGTTCTGTAATGGAACAATCTGGGTGCTGTAAATAAAACGGTAAGTTGTTTGTTGTTCAATCAACTTTAAAACTTTTTCCAACTTTTCATTGTGTACATCCAGGGTAACAAGCTGGCCGGAACTTCGTGCAGCAACCTGGAGGCAAAATAAGAGGAGAAATACTGAGATTTTCATAATACAGGCAATTCGTTGAATGGTTTGCCTATGAAGTTCATAATTGCGAAATGCAAAATTCATCATAGCTTTACAGTGTTTAGGTTAAAAAAACAATTTTAGAATCGCCCCGCTTGAACGGGGTGGTAACATTTGAAAATTGGACTTGACCAAGGGAGAGTGTAACAGCACTCTCCCTTATTTTGGTAATTACTTGCTAATGGTTATATGGGTGCTTTCAATTTTGTATGTAAATTTCTTTGAAAGACTTAACAGGTCGAGAATTTCACTTATACTTTCTTGTTCAAAGATTCCATGATAAGTATATTTACCCACCTCCTCATCTGTGATTTTAATTTTTAATCCAAACTGTCGTTCCAAAACTTCCACAATTTCCTTTAAAGACTGGTCCGTAAAAACCAGTTTATTCATAACCCAAGCTGTTTCCCGTACTAGAGAATCATTAAATTTGGTGATTTTATTGACTTCCACCCTAGGCAAAGAACTGGTTTCGCTTTTAAAGTTGTTGTGATGTTTTGAAATGATTAATTTTTCATTAGGAAGTAAAATCACTTTTTCCGACGCTCTGTCATTTTGAGTTACTTCGATTTTACCGTGAATCAAAGAGGTCTCGATGGTTTCATCCTGATCGTAACTTTTTACATTAAACGCAGTACCCAAAACTTTGATATTGATTTGGCCGGTGTGGATGATGAAAGGACGGCTTGAGTCTTTAGCAACATCAAAGAAAGCCTCACCGGAAAGAATCACTTCTCTTGTTTTGCCTCTAAAATCAGATGTAGTAGTCAATTTAGTTTCTGAATTTAGCCATACATTAGTACCATCGGGTAATTCCAGCTTTGATTTTGAACCCTTATTTGTTGCGAACGTGTTGTGGTATTTAGTTTTTTCTGCGGGGGGGACTAAAAGATAGGCAAATAACGAAATTATAATGATTATAATGGATGCAGCCGCCCAGTAGAAATTTCTTAAACTCTTTTTTTCAGTCATTGGAAATACCAACTCTTCCGTCTTTTCATTTGCCTGGATTTGCCTGTTATTTAACTGCATTTTGACAAAATGCGTAGCGTATGCTTGTTCGGAATCAAGTAATGCTTCTTCCGGAAATTGGATACCAGCATTGAGATACAAATATAAATCTTTAAGGTCTTCATCGGCTTGAATCAATTGTTCTAACTGGTTCCTTTCTGTATCAGAAATTGTCCCTGCTAGAACTTTCATTATTAAATTTTCTACTATCATTATCATAATACTTATCGTACATAAAATAAGACAACCGAAATTTGAAAAATCATTACTATAATTAAATAAATTTTATTATTTGTTATAAATTTTCAAAGCGGTTAAAAGTTTGTTGACTGCTTTATACAAATGTGCATCGACTGTATTGACTGTAATACTCATAATTTCTGCTACCTCTTTGTAAGTCATTCTATCCTCCTTTACAAGTTTATAAACCATTTGTGTTTTGGGTGGAAGTTGTTTAATCAAAAAAGTTATCTTCTTGTGTAATTCCCGGTCAATCAAAAGAGTTTCAGGTGTCTCCTCGTTATAAAAAAGCAATACATCTACAGCTTCTATGTCCCAACTTTTACTACTTCTTTGTTTCTTCAAATAATTGATACAAGTATTTCGGATAGCCCTATACAAGTACACTTTTAAATCCTTCACCTCAGCAAGCCGGTCTTCTAAATTCCAGAGATTCATCATCACATCTGATACTACCTCTTCACTTAATTCTTTATTTTTAAGGATCGAAAAAGCAAATTGCAAAAGGGGCTTGTGAAAATTAAGGAACAATTGCTTGTAGGCACTTTCGTCCCTATCATGTGCAATTCTTAATTGCATTGGAATAAAATTATTAGACAAAACAATCATTTTCGAGCAATTTATGACAATCGGCTTTTAGAGTTAATCTTCGTTATATAAGATGACAATAAAAGTTGATAAAATCCTTAGTCCAAAATAAAAATCTTTTTCGATTCCATAAAATAGTAAAAAGCTCCTTCTGTTATAATGTTAACTCAAATCTAGCCTTTTCGTTTCTTGAAAGTTTCAGGAAAACGGTTAAACAAATATAAGTAAGTAAATATTTTGCCGACATGTATAATACTAAAACCATGATTCAATTCAAAAATTATCGCAAGGGTAAACAAAGCAACATTTCTTTTACAGAACTTACCGCAGATTGCAATCTTTCCCCGATTTTTTCCAATCAATCGTAAGCTTTCGTAAAAAGGAGGTAATTAGATAAGCCTTTACATTTTTTGCGGCCTTTATGGTTTCCCGTTTTTCCCATAAGTAAAGAAATATTTGTTGTATGGTATCTTTTACAAGCTGTGCATCCTTTATCTCTTTTAAACCGATAAACAATAGACTATGGTATTATTTTATACAAGGATAAAAACATTTCCTTATCACCCTCCATGAGACCTTTCCACAAAATTTGATCGTTATCCATAAGCAGTTGCAAGTTCGTTGTGGTAAAATTCTCTCAAAAAATTATGGTTTAAGGTAATTTTAATTTTTAAAAAAAATAAAATAATGTTATGACGAAATTTGTAAAGTGCTGTTTTGTCAAAAATTAGTGTTTAATAATGTTCATAACAAAACCACCTCCATTAGACATTTGATAAGGCAATATCGTTTTGTTGGTGACTGTCATTTTTTTGATGCTGTAATCTGTTCCTACTTTGTTAGCATTGATACCATCAGCAAAAATGGTAGCTGTATAATTGCCCTCTTCTAAAAAATCAAGCTTTACTTCGCCGCTTCTTTCCATTTCATTATTTAGGCCGGATAAATACCAATTGGCCCCATTGTTTCTTGCCATAATAATATACTCACTTATTTTACCATCGATGGCTTTTGAATTATCCCAATTGCTTGGTATGGAAGCAATCAAATTAATGCAGTGTTTATCATTGATGTATTCAAACGGTGCATCTGCTACCATATTGAAAGGTGCATAGTAAGTAATGTACATGGCTAATTGGTGGCAACGGGTACCCATACTCATGGGTAAGGCATCGCTAATGGCAAACGCATTACCCTGCCCGTTTCTCATGGGGCCTAAGTTAACATCCATTGGACCAGCTAAATTTCTGATAAAAGCTATTTCAACTGTATGCTTGGGGGTTTCATCTTTGCTCCATTTGTTCCATTCATTTGCCTGCACACCTTCGTAGTTAATGATGCAGGGATAAGTTCTTTCTAAGCCAAATGGTTTACAGGCACCATGATAATAAACCATTAGTTTTCTTTTCATACACTCTTTAGCAATTCTTTCATAAAAATTAATGCGACCCTGGTGGTCGGCATCAAAAAAATCTACTTTAACACCTGAAGCACCAAGGGTAGAAATTAAATTGAATGCGCTATCAAACTGTCGTTCTAAAGTATGGGCAACTACCCAAAGCATCACCCCAATATTTTTACTTTTTGCATACGCCATTAATTCGGGCATGCGAATCTTTTTACTTACTTTTAAAATATCATCATCATTCATCCATCCAACCGATACCTCTACAAATTCCAACTTATTGTTTGCCGCAAAATCTACCAGGTATTTATAATAGTCAAAGCTCTCCATTTCACCTTTAAAATCAACGCCAGCCATGCTCCAGTCTGCCCACCAATCCCAGGCTGCTTTGCCATTTTTTATCCAGGATAGATCTGTATTATTTTCCGCTGGCTTTGACAATTTATATACGATATCACAATCGGCCAATTCTATATCATTTTCCGCCACTGCCACCACTCTCCACGGAAAGCTACGCTGACCAACGGTTTCAGCTATATAGCTTTTTCTTTTGTGAATGGTATATACCCATCCTTTGCCTGTTTCACTTTCTACTTCGGGAGCAAATGAACCTACTAAAGAATTAGCTGTAGTTTTATTTTTCCTGATATTCAATCCTGCATAATCAAACAAAGATGATTCGGTAATGGCAAGTTTTGGCCCGTCTGGAATTTCCACCACCAACGGCGTAAGGCCGTAAACACTGTCTGGTATTTGAGAAATTTTTTCATGGGTATACCTACCTTCACCAGAGTTGTCGTATTGTACTTTAGGGATGTAAAGCATATTATAATCTCCTGCAAAATTGAAGATGGCTTCTTCATTTTGTACAATTATTTTACCAGGTAAGTTAGCTTTGAAATGATAGGCAAAACCTTCATTATAGAGTCTGAAAACTACACTATAATTTCCTTTAAGATTTATGGTGATTTCATTGTAATGATCAACAATTGATTTTCTCCTTCCATTGATAACATTATTGATAATGGTATTTACAGTTACTATTTTTTGATTTTGCAAAACGGGTATCGCTCCAATTGTTTTTCCATCTGCCAATTGCATTGAAACGGGTGACGGAATAATAATTGGCTTGCCTTTAAAATCAACAGTGTAATATATTTTATCCGTGAGGCTTACAGTAACTTTTAAATTACCATCGGGTGAGGCGATGCTCAATGATTTTTTTTGTGCAAAAGAAAAGGCAGTAAAAAATAGGAACGAAAATAAGAAGGATAATTTTTTCATTTTTTACTTTATTCGTTTGATTTAAAAAATTTAAATGCTATTTTAAAATAATTAATATTAAACCCTAACATCAATAAAC
>Ga0163154_10000417_pt1 | contig 64475 bp, 48 predicted proteins | sample OliLakLV19MP9P1_FD_148649 | JGI IMG/M metagenome (GOLD analysis project Ga0163154, IMG submission 148649) | Freshwater microbial mat bacterial communities from Lake Vanda, McMurdo Dry Valleys, Antarctica - Oligotrophic Lake LV.19.MP9.P1 | ecosystem: Environmental > Aquatic > Freshwater > Lake >...
CGGCACGGGTATGCGCTGGAATCCACTCAATGTCCAATACATGCTCGTTATCCGCGCCGCTGCTTTATCCGATGACTTTGACCGCCTTTGGGATGCCGCTTGATTGCACTAAAGTGAAATGCACCCCTCACTGAAACACGAAATTCGGTGAGTCATGAAACTACCCCGCTGATTTTGGATCCGATTTCACGCCCCTCACCCGCGCAGCGCAAAATGATGCGTTCGCGCGGAATGCCAGCATCGAGCAAGCCCGGACATGTTTTTTCCCTTTCTCAATGCCATTAGACTCACCCGAACAGCCCCCGACGTTTGACCTCCGGCAGCGCGTGTGTCAGCGTCGTCAACCCGCCGCCACGCGCATCGAACAACGGACGCACATCCGTCAGTATCACGTTCACATCTTTGCTCGGCGTCGTGCCAACCGACGCCATCCGGCGCGCCAACAGTTCGAGATAGCCACCATATTCGCGGAACAACGCCTGCACGTTCTCGACGGGATAACCGACGTCCCATTTCCATTTCACGGTCGTGTAAAAGTAGTAGATCGGGTAGACCGCCGTCGTCATGACCGACACCCCGCGCACGTTGTATCCCCAAAGGTCGATGCCGATGTGTGCCGCCGCCTCCGCCATCAGCACCAACGCGCTCGCCGCCCGAATCTGGCGCGCCATGGCGCCGCCGTCCTTGCCCATGACCGCAGCTTCGATGTAGCCGCGCGGGCTGACATCCTCCGCGATGGCGCGCTGAAATTCGGCGCACGCCGCCTCGATATCGCTCGCGCGCTCCAACACGATCCCCGCGAGCAAGTTCACCAGGGTGCGCCAATACCCTTCATCGATACGCCCCACCGCGCGCGCGTTCAGTGCCTCGACACGCGCCGCGAACGCTGACCGCCACGCATCGGGGGACAGCGGCGTATCCCCCTCGAAGTCGCGGATCAGCTCGTGCGTGTGCGCCAACAGCGCCGTATCGCGTGCAGCATCGAGAAACGACTGTCCCTCCATCAGCGTCGCATCGACCCAGCGCGCCGCCCCTTCCGCCGCCATCGCTGCCCCGATCCGGCTGTCATTGAGACGATAGCGCAACCCTCCCCACAGCGCCGCATCGATCCCGCTCGGCGTGTGTCCGTTCAAAAACGCCCACGCCGCCGCAAAGGGTTCGCGCTCGGATTGAGCGCGCGCCGTTTGAACGTGCGCGAACGTGAAATACATGCCATAATGGTGAATATCCATGATTCAAGACCCTATATCACATTGAATAAAACAAGCCAGATTATAACCGTCGTCACCATCATCTCGCTTGCCGATGTGATGTATGATTAAAATCAACTCATTGTTTGAGGTCGAAAGCAGGTTAGCGCCGTGAACGACAGAAAGCCGCCTGGTACGCCCCCCTCGTCGCCCGGTACACCGCCGAACGCGCCGGGGAGCCGACCCTCCAGCCCGCAAGGCAGCCCACCGCGTCCCGCGCCTGTGAACGCCGCCGCTAACGAGCCGACCACCCCGCCCGGCACGCTGCGCTCTCCGATCCGCCCGACGACACCGCCCGCACCGCCAACGAATCCACCCGCGAACGCCGCGCCGCCGCGCCCGCCCGCCCCCGCCGCGCGTCCCGAATCGATGCAGGAAAGCCCAAGCGCGGCGATGAACACGCTGCGCCAGAAGATCGAGACGATCATCGATGATTTTGCGACGGGCAAAATCAACCGCGCCCAGTTCAACGCCATGTACAAACGTTACAGCGAACAGCGCGCGATCATCGAACGCTTGTTGGAGCGCAACCCTGACAGCGATGCGTGGAAACAAGTTTTAGGCGTCAAAGGACACACGGGCTTTTTGCGGTCACATTACGAAGCGCAGCCGATGTTCTTCATCGTCTATCGACATGGGACGCCAAAAGCGATCCTCGCGGGCGGCAAAGACACACCGACCGATGTCGAAGTGATGCCCGTGCTGCAAATGGTCTGGAAGATGCCCAATCGCCCGAAGGTGGGCTTAGGACGACGCCAGTTCCCCAGTGGCAATTGGATGCTGTTGGCAACCGGCGAACACGCGGCAACCGCCGTCATCTTTACCCTCGAACCGTCCGCAGCCCAAGCGCGACTTGTGCGCGATCTGCACGCCGATTTCGAGCGCGCCAATCAAGCAGCCCTGGCGCGCGGCTGGATCGTGCAAGAGCGGATGGTCTTCCCGCAGCGGGCGCTGGTGGAGACGAATTCGTAGCGGCGTTCTAAGGCGCGTTAGGATCGTGACAACGTGTCTGCAATTCGTTTAAGGTGGGTTGTGTTCGCAAGACAACCTGATCGATGAACAACCCACCGCCCAATGTCCCACTTGGATAGATCGACAGCGTAGCATTCTGCCACGCCTCCCCCGCGAACGTTTCGATGCGATAGCGATAGCTCACATTGTCGGCGGGAATCCAAAACGTGCAAACTTGTAAATCGCTGAAATCGGCATCATGCAGCAGGATGGTTGCGCGTTTGCGCGTCCCGCTCGCATTGCGCAGTTCAATCAACGCCTCTAACTGTACCCCGACATTGACCACGACATGCGTTGATTGAAAGAAGACGCCACCCGGCGATTCGTCGGGACGAGCAAGTGGTGTGATGAAGGCGCGTCCACTGTTCCACGCGACTTCAATCGCGTAGAACGACGACCATCCCCCAATGGATGTGGTAAAGGCACCGTTGCCAATAAAATTGGCGCTGTAATCTTTCAACCAATTGACTTGATCTGCCCAAAAACTGTTTAGTGGCAGGCTGTCCCACGGATTGCCATCTGCACCATCATCCGTGACATAAACATAGCCACTACCGCGCTGACTTGCCAAATCGAGCATTTCATCCCATTCGCCAACTGGCGTTGTATGAATCAAATGCCAGAACCGCGAGGGCGGGTACTTCCACTCCCATCCTTGCGGCTGCCAATTGGGATAATCAGCGGCAGTTTTCTCAGCATTAAGCAGGATATCCGCCGCTTGCATGAAACATTCCGGCATGATTTCGCCCGCATTGAGGACAACGACGGCGTTGGCATCCTTGCTTTTGATGTAATGGCGCAGCGGTATGTAGAAGTCTTGAATCACGGCACACTGATTTTCGATCACATACGCTTCGTCGAGAAAAATGCCGTCAATCGGGTAACGCGCGTAATAGGTATCGATCTCGGCATACAACGCCGCCAGCGGACGCCGCACATCGGCTACTGGATCGCTGTCCGTATGAATGTAGCCGATCACTTGGATGCCTTGTCCGGTCAAGTCTGTAGCAACATCGTCATAATTTTGGTCGAATTGGCTGCCGGGTCCATTGAAGGGGTTGAGAATGGCAATACCCATCGTTGGCGCGTCAACGACCATTTGCTCCCAACAATCCAAGCAGCAGCCTGCGCAAATGGCAGGGTAAAAATAGGCGGGAATTCCCAATTTCATCGGCGCTGACGAGCCAATATGCTGGGCAGCAGCAGGATGCCACAGCAGGATGATCGATCCAACTGCAATCAGTATAGAAGTCAGAAATCGGCGCATGATGTTCCTTTGCCCTCAGAGGTGTCTGTTAAACACAACATTACGGATCATGCTCGTTTGAAGCACGGTTGCGATCCATCCGTAGGGGCGAGGCACACCTTGCCCGTCATGCGGGCGACCCAGCGGGTCTTGCGCGTCAAGTTAAGGATTTTCCGTCGTCCGCCAGAGGCTCAAAGCCACAGGCGGCGGAAAACGAACGACAAAGGCTTAATTGACGCGCATGACCCAGCGGGTCGCCCCTACGGACACCATTTGAACCGTTAAAACGTGAACTCATGCCGTAATCTTTTTCTTAACAGACAGCCTTTTAATCCTTCTTTTTCCCTCAGTCCGATCTTTACCCTTTCGCCGCCTTCGTCTCGCCCTCTTTCGGACGCGGCGGATCGTCGGGGCGCGGCGCGTTTTCGGGGCGAATGGGCGCTTTCGGCGGCGGAGTCGGCTTCATGCGGGTCACATTCGTGGCGCAGATCGTCCCGACAATCGCAAAGGCGACCGCACCCTTCGCGCCGACAGCGATGGGACCCAACGCCGCCCCCGATGTTCCACCCGTGCCAATCAACTGCGCGCGTCGTGCATCCGCCAGTAGATCGACCGCGAACCGCTGTACCGTCGGCATCCACTCTTTGCCGCCATACACCCGCAGCACCCCTGCATCGAGGTCGCCAGTGACCAGCGTCTTGGCATCCGGCGCAATGGCGAACGCGCCGAGTGAATAATGCAGCGGGACGGTCTTAATCAGCTTGCCCGTCATGTCCAACAGCGCGATGCGCGTGCCATCGGATGCACACAAGACCGCGCCGCCGTCTGCCAGTGAGAGTTCGGGTTGCAAATCAGCTTGAAGTTTGAGCGGCGTCTCGAATACGCCGACGCGCCGCCCGCCGCGATAGACATGCAGCCGTGCGTTCGCGTCCAGCGCCGCGACGATGCCCTCGATCCGGTCGAAGCCGAAAGCGACGAACTGAACATCTGGCTCGTTCTCGACTTTTGCCGACTCGCCGCTGGCATCGAACGCCCATTCCAACGCAGCGCGCGACAAACGCGCCGTGCCGTCAAGCGTGCTGTGGATCGTCAGCGCACCGGCTCGAATCCACGGTAGATAATCGCCGTTGGGCGCGCGCATCTGTTCCAACAACGCACGCATCGTCATTTCCAGCGGTGGGACGAAGGCGCGTTTCGGCGTCGCAGCGCCCGTCCCATTGGCGCCCGTGGGCGGCGTAGATAGATCGAAGTCCATCACGTCGGCGGGGTCAGAAGATTTTGTATTGGCGGGAAGTTGTTCGGATTTAGCAGGGGGAGCAGTTTTTTCAGCGGGCGAAACGGACGCGACTGCGACCGCTTTCGACGCGGCGGAAGGCACAGCGATTGGGACGGCGAACGTGACATCGCTAACCCGTGCGCCGGAAGCCAGATCGAGGAACACAACCCGATCTACCGCTATCCACGCCGCTAAGATACCCGGTTTGGTCGGGAGAATCGCCAACCGCCGGATCGGACGGTCAGATATTTGTGCGCGCCATGCCATGACTCATCTCCCACCATATCATCGATCCTCTATGTAGTATGGCATTTCGATGAAAGTATAACACCGTTTCGTTTAACGACGGGTGAAGGTTATGTTTAGCCGGACACCTGAATGCGAATCTGCCCGCGCGGCACGATCAAGCTGTAACGCAGCGCAGCGGGCGCGGTATCGTAATCGTCCGCCTCCAATGTATCGCCCACTAGATAATTGTAGCGATTCGAATCGTAGGTCGGCTCGATCCCGTTGCCCGCGCGGTCGAGTTCAAAGCGCCCCGCGACCGCCGTCGGGACGAACAGCGTCAGATCGCCGCTGCCCACCGACACCGTTCCAAGCGATTCGCCGCGCTGCGACAACTGCGGTGCATAATCGGGCAGCGTCACGGCGACATTCCCGCTCGGCGCGACCACATTCAGCCGTTCGAGCGCCAAGCCGCCCAGATTCATGGTGACTGCGCCCGCGCCACCGACGAAATCGATATCCAACGGCACATCGGCGGGCAGTTCAACGCGCAGTGTCCCGCGCCCGACCGCCTCCAAGCGTGCGAAGCCGTCGCCCTGTGTCTCGCGCACGATCAGCGTCCCCGCGCCCGCGTCGGACGTATATTCGACGCTGACGACGCTGGCGGCACTGCCGAGAAACGCGCCGCCGACGCGCCGTGCGCCGCCCTCGATGCGCGTCAATTCAACGTCCGTCCCGCCCGTCTCGACGCGCAGCCGCAGCACGCCCACGTCCGCACCAATCGGCTGATCGAGCGCGACGCGATTATCCGTGCGGACTTGATCGACGCGCGACGAAAACCCCGCCGCTGCAATCGCGCCCGTGACCGCAATTCCGGCGATCAACGCCAGCGCGCTGCCCAACGGCACGCGCCCACGCAGCAAAAACGACAAGCCTGCGACCACCAACAGCGCGGGCGCGGCGCGCACCACCAGATCGAAGATACCCGCCGGGACGATGCCAAGCGCATTGGCGACGAACACGCCTGCCGCCGCAAGCAGGATGAGTCCCCACAGGGGATTGGTACGCCGTTTGACCGTCACGCGCGCCCTCCAAGCTGCCGCAAGAAAAAGATCGCGCTCAAAAACAGCGCCACGCCTGGCAGCGTCAAATCAACGCCCGCCGCCGTTTGAAGCTGTCCGTTATCGCGCGCCCACCACGCCGCCGCCGTCAGCGCGATCAGCAGCAGCGCCATGATCGTTGGAAACCGTCGCCGCCGCGCGATCAGCGATTCCTGCGGCGTCAGCCACCACAGCGTCGCATACGTCACCGCGAACAACCCACTGCTTAAGACGGTCAAGACTGCCCACACGCCGCGCACGATCCAAGCATCAAGCCGCAGCGCCGCGCCCAACCCACCGCACACGCCGCTGAACATGCGATCTGTGAAACTCCGAACCATGCAAGCTCCTAAAAACAGGACTGAGTACCGATTACTGGGTAAAAAGACAGTACGGGTGGCAAACCGAAATTAAGATGGTCACACAGGTAGCCTTACTCGTCCTTCATTTGGGCGCTCGCACCAACCGCACAACCATGCGCAAACTGCCGAATTCCAACTCGTCGCCGTTACGCAGTCGATACCGTTTGCTCGGCGCGAGTTTCAAGCCGTTGATGCGCGTGCCGTTGGTACTCGCTAAATCCTCTAAGAAAATATGCTCATCCTGATACAAAAACACCGCATGGATGCGCGAGACGCCCTTTTCCAACGCCGTAAACGGCGAACAATCGACATCGGGCTGTTCGCCCTCCGTCCCCGCGCGCCCGACGGTGATGCGCTCTTTCAGCTTGACGGCGATGGTCTTGGGATTGGTATCCCCAATATTCAAGATGAGCCGCAGTGGGGCTTTGACAAGCTCGCCCGCGCCATTTCGTCCGTTCGATTCTTGACTCATCGTCTTGCGTCCTCGCCCTGCATGAGCGGCAATGTTGGACTTTGTGTATAGTATAGCACCGTTTCACCCCGTACAATCGACAGTCATATGCAGAGAGGAAATACGCTTGCGCCGTCGTACCCGCCATCGGATTTTCATGCGTGCGCTGCTGGCATGGCTGATCATGCTGACGACCGCCCCCGTCTGGGCGCAGAGCATCATGCAAGGCGATAGCTGCTTAATCAGCGCGGAGTCGGTGATCGAGGGCGATCTCGTGGCGTTGTGTCGCACACTGCGCATTGATGGCGTGGTGCAGGGCAATCTGCTCGGCGCGGCGACGACCGCTGTGATTCATGGCAGCGTCGAAGGCAGCATCTATTTGGTGGCAGGACGGTTGGATGTTCACGGCAGCATCGGGCGCGATCTGCACTTTGCTGGCTCAGCAGTGCATCTGTATCCAGCGGCGCGCATGAACGATCCGCGCGGGAGCGTGTACAGCATCAGCCTCAGCACCACCGTCGATGCGATGACGATTCCCGGCAGCATCTCCGCCCTTGGCTATCAACTTACGTTAGCGGGTGCCGTGGGACGCGATGCACGCTTCGCGGGGTCGGCGCTGGCACTGTCGGGGCGCGTCGGCGGCAACGTTGATGCGTCCGTGAGCGGGCGCGAGGGGACAAATGTGCGCTTTCTGCTCCCGCTGTTGATCGACGTTGACGCGCTCGATCCCGGTCTGTACGTTCCAGCGGGCGCAAGCATCGATGGGGTGCTGCGCTACGCCGCGCCCGACGCTGCCGATATCGCTGCCGCGCTGACGACACCGCCGATCTTCACACGGATTGCGTCGCAGCCAGAAATTGTAGTCGTCGACGAAGCCGACCCCGCGCGCGTGTTGTTGGCGTATCTGTCGCAAGCTGCGCGCGAACTGGCGATGTTGATGGGTGTCGGCGCGCTGACGCTCATGATCCTCCCGCACCTTGTCGCTGAATGGGTCGATTACGAACGCGGACGTCCCGCGCGCGCCATCGGCATGGGCTTGGTGGGGGCGACGCTGGCAATCCCCGCATGGGTACTGGCGGCGGTGGGGGGCATCCTTTTGGGCGTGGCGCTGTCGATGATCGGGCTGGCGGTCTTCGGCGTGAGCGCGGCGGCGCTGATTGTGGCGCTGGCGATTGGCGGCGCGTCGGGCTTCACATTCGTGTCGGTGTTCATCGCCCGTGTGATCGCGTGCATCGCGCTCGGCGCGCTGATCGGACGGGCGTTCGCGCCGCGCTTGCGAGATCGACGCGGCATCCGCATGACCGTGCGCGTCAGCAGCGGCGCGCTGTGGTTGAATCTGCTCGTTGGCGCGATCCTGTTGGCGGCGGCGGTGTCGCTGCCACTCGTCGGCTGGCTGATCAATCTTGTGGCGGTGTGCGCGGGCTTAGGCGCGATCATCGGCGTGTGGGCGAACCGACGCCGCCCGCCCATCATCTTCGATGCCGCCGGGACGATGCGCGCCGCCGACATGCCGCCGATCATGGACGATCCGCCCGCACTCGCGCCGGGCATGGATAATTTGCCCCAGGGCTTCAACTGGTGGAACGCAGACGAATGAGAGAGTCGGATTGAACACGCCTACAAACAGGAACCCAAATCGATGAGCGGACGACAACGGATGATCGCGCTGGTGGGATTGACCATCAGCGCCATGTTCTTATGGTTGGCGTTCAACCGCCTGAATCCCGGCGAGGTATTGGGCTATCTGCGCGATGCCAATCCACTGTTGATCGGCTTCGCGGCGCTGTGGTACTTCACTGCGGTGATGGTGATTTCGCTGCGGTGGCGCTTCTTGCTGCGTCCCGCGTGGGCAGCGCCGAAAGCCCCCCCAACGGCGGATGCGCTCTCCACGCCCGTTACGCTCGCCAGCGTGGACGCGCTGCAAACGCCCGTCGCGTCGCCCGTTATGACGGTAACGCCAGCCGAACCCGTCGTGTCGCCTCCCATTACGGACGCGCTGCAAACGCCCGTCGCGCCGACCCCCATCACGGAGGCGCTGCAAACGCCCGTTATGACGGTAACGCCAACCGAGCCATCTGTGGGCGATGCCGTCCCAGACACGCTCAACCTTTCCGCTGTGGCAGCCCCTGTCGCAACCGAATTAACCAGCGCGCCTGCCGATCCGATCAGCCCAATAGACACAGCGCCAATCCGCACGGTTGAACCCATGCCCATGCCAACCGCGAAAGCGCCATCTATTCTGCATCTGGCGGGCTTGGTCAGTATTGGCTACATGGGGAACAATGTGTTTCCGCTGCGCGCGGGCGAAGTCATGCGGATCGCGCTGCTGCAAAACGATTTTCATATTCCGTTCGCGCGCGTCACCACGACGGTGCTGATTGAGCGCGCGCTCGATGGGATCGTGATGGTCACGTTCATCCTCGCCGCGCTGACATTCGGCGGCTTCGCGCTCGCAGAGACGGTGCGCCCGATTGCGTTCTTCGCCACGCCGCTGTTCATCATCGCGCTCGGTGTGTTCTTCTGGTTCGCGCTGCATCCGGCACAGCTCCATGCGTTCGCCTCGCGGATCGCGGCGCGGCTGCCGGATCGCTTCGAGGCGCGCGTCCTGCACGTCCTTGACGATGCGATTGCTGGACTCGAGGCGCTGCGCACGCCGCTTGACCTGCTCGGCGCGGTCGCGTTCTCGTATGCCAGTTGGATGCTCGAAGCCAGCACGTATCTGATCGTGGCGCGGGCGTTCAATCTGCCTGTCGATTATCTGGCGATGCTGTTGGTCGTCGGCGTGGTCAATCTGGCGGGGCTGATTCCGGCGTCGCCGGGACAATTCGGCGTCTACGAATTCTTCGTCAAGACGGTGTTGATCGCCATTGGCGTGGCAGAGGGCGCGGCGATTGCCTTCGCCTTCTCGATTCATATGGTGATCTGGCTGCCGGTAACGCTGGTCGGCTTCTTTATCCTGTGGCGGCGCGGCGTGGGTTGGAGTGTGCTGCGGGGCGCACGCGCGCTTGATGCGCGGTTCGCGCGTGAAAGCGAAAAGGAAATACGATGAATTTTGGCATCATTGGCGCGGGCGTCACGGGCATGGCGGCGGCGTGGGATTTGCTGCGCGCCGGACACAGTGTCACGATTTACGAGGCGGAAGGACAAGTCGGCGGGCTGGCGTCCGGCTTCAGCGATGCGGGGTGGGATTGGACGCTCGAAAAATTCTATCATCACTGGTTTCAGAGCGACGCGCACATCCTCAAGCTGACCGAAGAATTGGGCGTGCGCGACAAAGTGCTGTTCCCGCGCCCCAAGACCAGCTATTGGGTCGATGGCAAAATCTTGCGCTCGGAGATTTCACCATCCGCGATTTTCTTGCCGCTGCCGCCGATTGCCAAACTGCGCTTCGCCTTCGCGGGGGCGTTGATGAAATTCTTCCCCGCGTGGAAGCCGCTGGAGCATGTGACGGCGCATGACTGGTTCCTGACCTTCATGGGTGCGACGGCGTACAACAAATTCTTCCGCCCGCTGTTGATCGGCAAGTTTGGCGACGAATACGAAAAAGTCAACATGGCGTGGATGTGGGCGCGCGTCAAGACGCGCACGCTGCGGCTCGGCATCTTCGAGGGCGGCTTTCAAGCGTTCTTGCAGACGTTGGCGGCGGCGATTCAGGCACGCGGTGCGATCATCCGGCTGAATACGCGCGTCGAGCAGATCGGCTTGCAAGCTATGAAGCCCGCGATCACGGCGGGCGGCGAAACCGTGACCTACGACCGCGTGCTGAGTACGACCTCCCCATCGCTGATGCACAAGCTCACGCCCCAACTACGCGAAACCAACTACGGCGATGCGCTGACGCGCTTACGCAGCATCGGCGCGATTTGCGTGGTCGTCGCCATTAAACACCAGCTTCTCACCGACGGCACTTACTGGCTCAATCTGCCCGCCACGAGCGCGGACAAACGCGAGAACAAGTTTCCATTCCTCGCGTTAGTCGAACATACCAATTGGATGGATCGCGCGCATTACAACGGCGATCATCTGCTGTACTTGGGCGATTACGTCTCGCCATCGCACGAATATTTCAAGCTGTCGGACGAAGAACTGACGGCGCGTTTCATCGCGGCGCTGCCAATCGTCAATCCGAACTTCAAGCCAGATTGGATTCGCAAAACGTGGGTGTTCCGCGCACCGTATGCGCAGCCCATTCCGTATGTGAATCACAGCGAAGATATCCCGTCGTTGCAGACGCCGCTGCCGGGCGTTTACTTCGCCAGCATGAGCCAAGTGTACCCGTGGGATCGCGGGACGAATTTTTCCGTTGAAATGGGACGACGAGTCGCCGGGATGATGATGGAATCATGAACACAGGATTGTTGACAGTCATCGCGCTGGGCGCATTTTTGGCGCTCAGCATCGGCGGTGTGCTGTGGATTTATACGCAGGACGACCTGATCCTGATTGCGACGCGCGCCGAAGCCGAAGCGATCTTGTCCGGCGGCGCAGCCGGCATCGATACGACGGCGGGCTACGCCGAAGCGACGCGCTGAATATTCGCTTTGCGATCACGCTGGCGGATTAGTTTCTGCGATGGGGCGACCCACAGGGCAAACGCATCAAGATACGAGGTCTCAATTGACAAGCTCACCTCACCCCCGACCCCCTCTCCACGCTGGTATTTATTCACCTACCCGTGCAGACCGCATTTTGCCCCAGTCCTATTGGGTTCATTATGTGTTTCTTGGGTTCAAATTTGTGGATTTTGAGCTTAATCCCATGGATAGGTGAATAAATACCCACGCTGTGGAGAGGGGGAGCAGGACAGGTCACAACGGGTTTGAAAGCCCCCTCTCCATGCAATGGGTTGGGGGGTGAGGTGAAGCGATCCAAAACTCAGCGTATTTATCTTCGCTTGAGATCGCCGCCACGCCCATGCGCGGTTCAGCGTTCAATTTCCTGCCCCCGCTTGATACAATACTCGTTTACGTTAATCCAACGGCGATGGTGTATAACACGACGATAGCGCGTATACCATCGCATAATTCAAGCTGTCCCCAAGACGCAGGAGAGAAAATCGGATGAAAATCATCGTGATCGGCACGGGGTTTGTCGGGTTGCCACACGCCGCCGTATGCTCCGAATACGGTCATGAAGTCTACGCTTACGACAAAGATCAACGCAAGCTGGAGGCGTACCGTTCAGTCGATCCCAAACGCATCGAACAATACGTTGCCGAACCCGGCTTGCCGCAGCTCATCAGCGAAACGATTAACCGCTATCTGTTCTTCGTGGATAATCTCGAAGATGTCATTGACGGCGTGGACGCGATCTTCTTGTGCTTGCCGACTCCACCGAACCACAACGGCTCGACCAATCTGAGCTTTTATCAGAGCGCGCTGCACACACTCGCGCCGCTGCTGGCGAAACGCCAAGATCAGCGCCGCGTCGTGGTGATCAACAAGAGTACCGTCCCCGTCGGCACAGCGCGCACGTTGGAGAATATTTTGCGCGAACACAACGTCCCCAACGTCGGCATCGCCTCCAACCCCGAATTTTTGCCCGAAGGCGAAGCGGTCGAGAAATCGCGCCGCCCGGATCGCGTGGTCGTCGGCGCGGATACCGAAGAAGACTTACGCATCTTGCGCCGCATCTATTCGCAGTTCACCAATCACGTCCGCATCAAATACATCGAGACGACGCCCGAAACGGCAGAGGCGATCAAGTACGTCGCCAACACGCTGCTGCTGACCTACATCTCGTTCTGGAACGGCGTCGGCGCGCGGCTGTCGGAATCGTTCCCGAATGTGCGCATGGAGGACATGAAGCGCGGCGTCACGGCGGATAATCGCATCAGCACATGGGGATCGTATGTCTCCAACGGTGCGGGCGGTTCATGCTTCGGCAAAGACATTCAATCGCTGATTTACCAGTTCAAATCGGTCAATCAACCCGCCGCCTTGCTCGAATCAGTCTACGACATCAACGAATATCAGAAAACGTATCTGGTGGATCGCGCGGGACGCGAGGCGGGCGTGAACTTCAATCAGAAGTCGGTCGCCCTGCTTGGCTTGTCATTCAAGAAGCAAACGAACGACATGCGCGATTCATCGTCGCTCAAGGTCGTTGAGTCGCTGTTGGGGCGCGGGGTGCGTGAGATTCGCGCCTATGACCCGATGGCAGCCCACGAGGCGCAGAAGTTCTTCGATCCGAGCAAGAATCATCTATTCGAGAAGATCAGCTACTGCAACTCCCCGCGCGAAGCCATCGAGGGCAGCGATGTGCTGTTCATCTCGACCGACTGGGAAGAATTTCGCGGGCTGTCGCGCACCATCGAGCAAGCTGTCCAACCGCCCTACCTGATCATCGACGGGCGGCGCATGATCCCCGATTACACTGAACTGGTCGCGCGCGGCTACCGCTATCTGGCGGTCGGGTCGCCGTACATGGAAAAACAAGGCTAAAAGAAAGTACTGAGTGCTGAGGACTGAGAAAAAGAAGGTGTCTATCACTTGATCTTTTCACTCAGTCCTTTACCTCAGTCCTCGACTTCAGAGAGGATACCGCGTGAGCAACGTCACACGACACGTTTTGAGCAATGGCATGGTCGTCTTGCTCAAGGAAGTACACAGCGCCCCGCTTGCCAGTTGGTGGGTGCTGTATCGCGTCGGCAGCCGTAACGAGCCGACGGGCATCACAGGCGCGTCACATTGGGTCGAACATATGCTGTTTAAGGGGACGGAACAGTTCCCGCCCGGCTATCTCGACAAAGCCATTGATCGACTCGGCGGCAGTTGGAACGCGCAAACGTTCATCGACTACACCGCCTATTACGAAACGCTCCCCGCCGAACACATCGAATTGGCGCTCAAGATCGAAGCAGATCGCATGATCAACGCCGCCTTCGACCCCGAAGAAGTCGAATCTGAGCGCACGGTGATCATCTCCGAGCGGCAGGGGGCGGAAAATTCGCCCGGCTTCTGGCTCGGTGAAGCGGTGCAAGCGACGGCATTCCGTGTGCATGGCTACCACCACGAGATCATCGGGGACACGGCAGACTTGGACAGCATGACGCGCACCGACTTGCACACGCATTACAAGCGCCACTATATGCCCAACAACGCCATTGGTGTCTGCGTCGGCGCATTCGACACTGCCGAGATGATTCAGCGCATCGAAGCGGTCTACGGCGCGATTCCGGCGGGCGATGCGCCGAAAATGTTCATGCGCCCCGAGCCGGAACAAACGGGCGAGCGGCGCGTTCGCATTGAGCGTCCCGGCGCTGCCGCGTTCATCGAGGTCGCCTATCACGCGCCCGCCGCGACGGACTCAGACTGGTTCAAGCTGGAAATCGTCAACAGCATCTTGTGTGGACCCGACAGCCTCGGCGGCGGCGGGATCGACAACAAGACGAGCCGCCTGTATCGCGCGCTGGTCGAAACCGAACTCGCCGCATCGGTTGATGGCGGCTTAACGCCCACGATTGACCCGTATCTGTACAGCATCGATATCACGGTGCGCGCAGGCGTCGATCCAGCGGACGCAGAGCGCGCGCTCGATGTCGAGATTGACCGTTTGCGCGCGGGCGATGTGACCGAAGCCGAACTGGCGCGCGTCAAGAAGCAAGCGCGCGCGCTGTTCGCCTACAGCACGGAGCGCGTGACCAGCCAAGCGTTTTGGCTGGCGTTCACCGAGAATTTCGGCAGTCATACCTGGTTCGCGGATTACGTCGCCAATCTCGAAGCGGTCACGCTCGACGACGTGAAAGATGCCGCCGCGCGTTACCTGCGCCCACAAAATCGTACCGTTGGCTGGTTCATCCCGACGGCGGGCGACGACGACGAATTTGAAGATGGCGATGACGACGAAAGCGACGGTGACGAATGATCGCGGCGACTCCCACTTACGCCCTCCCCCATTCCGGGAATATCGTCCGCGCGACGCTCGATAACGGCGTTACGATCCTTGTGTACGAGAATTTCGCCGCGCAATCGGTCGTGTTCACCGGATCGCTGCGCGCGGGCGCGGCGTATGATGTGCCGGACAAGAGCGGTTTATCGTCGCTCGTGGCATCGGCAGTCATGCGCGGCACGACCAAGCGCGATTTTCTGGGCATTCATGCCGCGTTAGAGGATATCGGCGCGGATGTCAGCGTCTATGCGGGCGGACAGCGGGCTAACTTCGGCGGCAAGAGCCTCGCGGAAGATTTGCCTACGCTGATCGATGTGTTGGCGGACGTGCTGCGGCAGCCAACCTTCCCGGCGGCGCAAGTCGAACGGCTGCGCGGCGAAGTCCTAACCGGGCTGCAAATCCGCCAGCAGGACACACGCTACCGCGCCAACCGCTTGTTCAGCGAAACGTTATATCCCGAAGGGCATCCGTATCATTACAGCTCGCGCGGCACGGTCGAGACGGTCAAGGCGCTGTCGCTGGACGATATCGCCGCGTTCCATGCGGCGCACTATGGACCCGACGCCATGCACATTGTGATCGTCGGCGCGGTCAAGGCGGCGGACGCGATCAATATTGTGCGCGATGCCTTCGCGGATTGGCGCAACCCGAATCAACCGTCAACGCCGCCTGTCCCCGAACCCGCGCCCACCGCCGAGACGCGGCGCGCATCGGTGGCGTTAGCGGGCAAAACGCAGTCCGATATCGTCATGGGAACGGTGGGTCCGTCGCGTTATTCGCCCGATTATCAAGCGGCGACGCTCGCAAACAGCGTCATGGGGCAATTCGGCATGATGGGGCGCATCGGCGCGAGCGTCCGCGAGGATTTGGGCTTGGCGTATTACGCCTACAGCGCCATCGAAGGCGGCACGGGGCGCGGACCTTGGAGCATCAGCGCGGGCGTCAATCCCAAGAACGTCAACCTTGCCATCGACCGCATCACCGACGAGGTGCGCCGGTTGGTCGAGACGCCCGTTACGCCCGACGAACTCTCGGACAATCAATCGTATTACATCGGACATCTGCCGCTCCAGTTGGAAAGCAATGAGGGCGTCGCTGGCACGATCCACAACATGCAGGTGTACGATCTTGGCTTGGATTACCTGCTGCATTACCGCGACATCATCGCTGCCTTGACCATCGATGATTTGCAGCTTGCGGCACGGCATTATTTCAACCCCGACGCGCTAGTGATCGCCGTCGCGGGTCCCGCTGAGAATGGAGTATGACGAGGATTATCAATATCAATATGAGTATGAGGACTGGCAGTATGAAGATCGGAAAGATGCGCCGCGCCATCATGACCACGATGGTCGCACTGTTGGCGCTGGCGCTGGCATTCGCCGCGCTGGTGATCGCCACCCGTGCGCAGGGCGATGTCCCCGCGCGTCCGCCAACGGAAGCGGATTTCACGTTCACTGAGATCGCGTCGGGCTTCAACCGTCCGTTGTATCTCACCAACGCAGGGGATGAACGCCTGTTCATCGTCGAACAAGGCGGCTTGATCAAGATCATGAAAGACGATGTGGTTCAGGCGACGCCCTTCCTCGATTTATCGTCGATTATCAGCCCCGACGCGCTGCGCACCGGACAATACAGCGAGCGCGGCTTACTCGGATTGGCTTTCCATCCCGATTACGCCACCAATCGCGTGTTCTACGTCAACTATAGTGACTTGAACGGCGATACAGTTGTCGCGCGCTACTTGACTCTGCGCGATAACCCCGATGCCGCCGATGCCACCAGTGCCGCCATCGTTTTGACGCAAGCACAACCCTACCCCAACCACAACGGTGGGCATCTGGCGTTCGGCGCAGACGGCTATCTGTATGTCGCCTTGGGCGATGGCGGGGCATCGGGCGATCCACTCGAAGCCGCGCAGGACTTGGGGACGCAGTTGGGCAAAATCTTGCGCATCGATCCGCATCTGGACGGCGGCTACGATGTGCCAGCCGATAATCCATTCGTCGGCGTGGACGGCGCGCTGCCCGAAATTTGGGCGTATGGCGTGCGCAATCCGTGGCGCTTCAGCTTCGACACGCTCACCAACGACCTCTACATCGGGGATGTGGGTCAAGGTCAGTGGGAAGAAGTCAACTTCCAGTCCGCTGACAGTGTGGGCGGCGAAAACTACGGCTGGAACTTCCTCGAAGGCAATCATCCATTTTCCGGGGGCGCTGCGCCTGCGAGCGTGGTGATGCCGGTCGCAGAATATGGACATAACTTCGGCAGTTCGGTCACGGCGGGCTACGTCTATCGCGGCGAGAACATCCCGGCGCTGCAAGGTGTGTTCGTCTATGGTGATTTCACATCGGGCATGATGTGGTATCTGTACCGCGATCCGGCAGGCGCGTGGCAAAACAATGTCTTGCTCGACACACAGATGACCATCAGTTCATTCGGCACGGATGCGGCGAACGAATTGTACGTCTTGGATTACACCGGACGGATTAATCGGTTCGATCCCGCGTCGTAGAGGTCGAAGTACCGTATTTCATGCGGCGCGTTTCCGTCGGGTAATCGACTTGGAAACGCGCCGTTTTGTTTGTATAGTTCTCTATCTCAATTCGTCCGCCGGGAGACCAGTCGATGCGCAAATGGATCGGAAGTTGGATCGGGATCATCGCGCTGATGATCCTCGCCACAGCGGCGGGCGCGCAGACCACGCCCGAATATCTGGTGCGCAACATTCGCACGGTGTTGAATGCGACGCCCGGCGCGGTGATCATCGCCTTCGAGATTGAAAACGCAGGCGCCGACGCGACCGTACCGGGAACGGTCAACCTTGTGCTGGCGGCAACGGGCGAGGTGATCGCAGCACAATCAATCCCGCCATTGGTGAGCAGCGGGCAGCAGGCATTTCAGTTCGATGTTCCGACGACAGGCTACGAAGTGGGACAGCGCATCTCGTTTGGCGTCCAGATCGACTTGCCCGGCGTCACTCCAGCGGCGGGCGGCGGCTTTGATGGGCAAACGGGCGTTGTAATCCCTTCAGGCATTGCGACGGATGCGGGCGCGCCGCCGGACGAAACACCGAGCGAACGCCTCACAATCTTCGGTCTCGAACCGGTCGTCGTAGCGGTCGGCGCGCTCATCGGCTTTGGCGTCCTGCTGATCGTGCTGTGGGTGCTGTCGATGATCGCGCGCGCGCTGTTCACCACGCCGCCCACGTTTGGCGCGTGGCAGCCGCCCTACGCCGCCAACCCGATGATCGACCCCAATTCGATTGCCGGACGCCGCCAATTATGGCAGCAGCACGCGCAAAGCGACGCGCTGACGATGCCGTGCGCGCTCAACAGCTATATGGTGCGCAAGCTCCCCATCGGCATCGACGACAAGAAGCTGTCCGGCTGGCGCGTGACCGCCATCCGCCTGAGCCAATACGATATGTATGGGCGCGTGGATCGCAGCGAAACGCTGATCGAGCGCAGGGTTGTGAACACACTCGACCGCGCCGCGCGCAAGACCGCCGATTCGATGTCCGACGCCAAGCAAATCGACCGCATCGCCCGCCCCATTGCGGGCAAGCTGATCCGCGCGCTCCTGCGACGAACGGGACGGCGCAATCTGATGCTGCCCATCGCGCTCGACATTCGGCTGACGGGCAAGGCAAACGAAGTGGATGTGCTGTTCGAGCTGCACCGCTGTGCGGGCAATACGTGGGAGATGGTGGATCGCTGGCAAACCGATTTGTACGCGGTCAGCGATCAGGTGTTGGAGAATTTCACCTACACGCTGTTTGGACAGCAAAGCGGTGAGACGACTCGTGCATTCCACGACCGCTTGCGCACGGACTTGACGCGACTGCTGTCGGGGATGCTGTATCAGCCGCCGTCCAGCACTGCGATGGCGGATGAAGTGACGCTGGCTGATCTCGAACCCATCGATTTTGCGGCGCTGGCAGAGACAATCTCGCTGGTTCCGACGGACGCGCCGCGCGTCACGGGCGAAACGCGCGATACAGCGGCATCCAGCAACCCGACCGCGCCAACGCCCGCCGTCCAAGCATCCGATACCACGCCGAACCGCCTCGTCGAATAAAAAACGCCAGCGGTATGAACCGCTGGCATTAAACTCGCTTATGTGGTGAGGACGCGGTATGCCACGCCCTCACTTCATCCTCAGTCCTTTGACCTCAGACCTTGCCTTAGGGCGCAACCGTCTTGAGAACGAAGCGCGCGTTATCCGGCGTCCCAATCAAGCCCAACAAGTAATTGTTGCCGCTCGTCAGCCCTTGCTGCGTCGTGAGAAGGGATGTTCCAGTGCCGCTCAACACGATTTCCACATTGTAGGTCACGCCGCCAATGGTCACCGTGTCCGCGCCATCGTTGTCCCCGAACACGCCGGGATAGCCGAGCGCCGCAATGATCGTGCTGCCGTTCAAGCGCACGTCCACTGTCGAGACGCCCTCAATCGCGTTGAACACGGTCAAGCGCACCTGACCCGCCGGGATTGGGCTGTAATCTTCCTCGACGAACTGCACGTTGAGCGTGCCGCGCGTGATCGTGCCAATCGCGCCAATGGTCACCCATCCGCCCGGCTGCACATCATACGATGCCACGCCAATGGGGTACTGTCCCGACGGTGCGATGGCGATATTGTAGGTACGCGCGGGGACTTCGAGCCAATCGCTGATCGCGCCGAAGGTCACGCCTTGCAGGTCGCTCAGTTGACCATTGATGTAAATATCGATGGGACCCGCGTCCGGCGAGAAGTGTGCAACGCGGACGTGGGCGCGATTGGCTTGCGCCGTCGCCGCCACATCGGGCGGGAGCAGCACCGCGTCGATCACATGCACCACGCCGTTGCTGCCGACCAGATTAGCATCACCAATCGTCGCCGCGCCGCCGTTGATCGCCAGCGTACCATTCGCCGCTTCACCGAACGTCAGTGTTGCACCGTTCAGCGTGGTGTAGTCGCCGCCGACAAACAAATTGGAGGAGCGTGTGCGCTCGCCCAAGACGTGATAGGTCAGCACTTGCGTGAGCAGTTCCGTATTGCCCAACAGCGTCGCCGCGTCCGTGCCGAGATAGTCGAGTGCTGCGGCAAAGGCATCGTTCGTCGGCGCAAGCACCGTGAATGTCCCCTCGCCCGTCAGGGTATCGGTCAAGCCCGCCGCTTCGACTGCCGCCAACAGCGTCGTGAAGCGTCCGTCAGCATCGTCCGCGAGAATTTGCGCGACCGTCGGGCGCGTATCAGCGGGGGCAGCGGGTTCTTCGACCACGACTTCCGCGGGCGGTGTCAGAGTCTCCGCGAGGCTCGGCGGCACGAGAATGCCCGCATCCAACACATGAATGAAGCCGTTACCCGCCGCGATGTTTGCCTGTCCGACGATCACGCCGCCGACGGTCAATTGTCCGGCTTCATTTTCGCCCGTTGGCAAGTCTTGCCCTGCCATCGTGCGCAGCGTCTCGCCCCGGAACAAGTCCGACGAGCGAATTCGACCGGGAGCAACATGGTAGAGCAAGATTTCTTGCAGTGTATTGGTGTCCGCCAGCAGTTGTTCCGCTGACATGCCAACTGCCGTCAACGAAGCCGTGATCGCGTCGTTGGTCGGCGCGAAGATCGTGTATTCACTGGAGCTGTTCAACAACGGACGCAGACCGGCAGCGTCAATCGCCGCGACAAGCGTGCTAAAACGTCCGTCCTCGTCGCCTTCCAAAACCGAAACGAGGTTCGGGCGCACAGGCGCTTCCACAATCGGCGGCGCGACGGGTTCGCTGAGTACCGCGAGGATCGTGGGCGGCACGAGCAGACCATCAAGGACATGCGCCACGCCGTTGCTGGCTTGCAGATTGCCTTGGCTGATGACCACGCCGTTGGCGGTCAGTTGTCCGGCTTCGTTCTCCGCGAATGTGACCGCTTCGCCTTGCAGCGTCGCATAATCGCCGCCGACGAACAAATCGCTCGTGCGCGTGCGCTCTGGCAAGACGTGATAGGTCAAAATCGCCGTCAACAACGCGGGGTCGTTGACCACTTCGCTCACGGTGATGCCATAGGTATCGAACACCAAATCAAAGGCGGCGTTCGTCGGCGCGAGGAGGGTCAGCGTGCCTTCTGCATTCAGCGCGTCGGTCAAGCCCGCCGCGGCGACTGCGCCCAACAGCGTCGTGAACCGCTGATTGGGGTCGGTCGTCAAGACTTCTGCCAGCGTCGGACGCGGTTCGGTCTGTCCCTGCACGGCTGCATCCGCCGCCGTATCGCCCGCGAGCATTGCCATCACATCGGGCGGCACCAGTACGGCGTCAATCGCATGGATCAAGCCGTTAGACGCTTGAATATCCGCCTCAACCACGCGCGCGCTGTCGTTAACAGTCACGCCGCGTCGGCTGCCGCTGACATTCAGCGTCGCGCCGTCGAGGAGCGTGTTTTGCGTCGAACGTCCGAAACTCAATGTGGCTGCCGTCACGCGAGCGGGAACGACATGATATTGCAGCACCATTGCCAACAATTCGGGATTCGCAATAACGTCTCCACCCGCGTCACCGAGCGCCGCCAGCGCCGCAGCGAAAGCGTCGTTGGTGGGCGCGAACACCGTAAAGGGGCCCCCAGTCGCTAAAGCTTCATCTAGCCCCGCCGCGACGACCGCCGACACGAGTGCGCTGAAGCGCCCTTCTTCATCCCCTTGCAAAACCTCAACCACGTTTCCTGCATTTTGCGCCATTACGGGCATGACCACCAGCCCCATCAGCGCCACGCACAATGCCAGAAGCGGCAAAAACCGTCGCATATAACCGTCCTTTTCCTGAAAGTACACCCAAAACGAAACACATATGGTTCGACGAATAGCATTTCTACGAAATGACATAAAGTATAGTCGGGTTTTAGTTTTGATCCAATGCCGTTTAGCGCCATGACCATCGCTAAAATGAAGGGCGGTTGACTGCTGCCGACCGCCCTTCATCAAGCCTTCATTTACTGCGGAACCGCCACCACCACCAAGCTCGGATTGCTCGGCGTGCCAACGGCGGCAACCAAATAATTCGTCCCGGCGTTGAATGGGAAATCGTCGTCACTGATCAGCACGGGCGTCGTCGCACCGTTCGGCACGATTTGAATATCCGTCGGACCCGCGTTGACATTCACCGTCGAGAAGCCATCGTTATCGCCCAACGAACCGGGATAACCGAGCGTGCTGATGGCGACGCTGCCATTCAAACGCACATCGATCACGCCCGCGCCCTGAATGGCGTGGAACACCGAGACGCGCGCCGTCCCATCAGGGATCGGGCTGTAGTCTTCGAGCAAGAAGCGCACATCCAGGTTATCGAGTGCCACAATGCCGACGGCGGCAATCGTCGTCCAGCTACCGGGCGCGACATTGGCGATCACCACGCCCGTCGGTTCGCCGCCAGCGGGCGCAATGCCGATGCTGTAAGCGTTGGCGGCGACTTCGATCCACGGGCTGACCGTGCTGAAGGCGACGCCTTGCAGGTCGCTCAGTTCGCCGTTGATGTAGATATCGACGGGACCCGCGTCCGGCGAGAAGTGCGCGACGCGAATATTGGCGCGATTGGCTTGCGCTGCCGACGCCATATCCGGCGGGAGCAGCACGGCGTCAATCGCATGGACGACGCCGTTGCTGCCGACCAGATTGGCATCCAAGACCGTCGCCGCGCCGCTGTTCACTGTCAGCGTGCCGTTCGCCGCTTCACCGAATGTCAGTGTTGCGCCGTTCAGCGTCGTGTAGTCGCCGCCAACGAACAAGTTAGAGGAGCGTGTGCGTTCGCCCAAGACGTGATACAACAGCACGTCCGTCAGTGTCGCGGTATCCGCCAGCAAATCGGATGCTTCCACGCCAAGATACGCGAGCGCGGCGTCAAACGCTTCGTTGGTCGGCGCAAGCACCGTGAAATTGCCTTCGCCACTCAGCGTTTCGGTCAAACCTGCCGCTTCGACCGCCGCCAATAGGGTCGTAAAGCGTCCCGCGCCATCATCCGCGAGGATTTGCGCCACCGTTGGGCGCGTGTCGGCGGGTGCAGCGGGTTCTTCGACGACAGCGGGCGGTGTCAGTGCCTCTGCAAGGCTTGGCGGCACAAGGATACCCGCGTCCAGTACATGCACGAAGCCGTTGCCAGCCGCAATGTTTGCTTGTCCAACGACGACACCCGCCGCCGTCAGTTGTCCGCCTTCATTCTCGCCGGTGGTGAGGTCTTGACCCGACATCGTGCGCAGCGTCTCGCCGCGGAACAAGTCCGACGAACGAATGCGACCCGGCACGACGTGGTACAGCAGGATTTCTTGCAGCGTGTCGTTGTCCGCCAACAAATCGGCGACCGTCAAGCTGATCGCATCGAGCGACGCGGTGATCGCATCGTTGGTCGGCGCGAAGATCGTGTAGGCGCTGGAACTGTTCAACAACGGACGCAGCCCCGCAGCATCAATCGCCGCGACGAGCGTGCTGAAGCGTCCGTCTTCATCGCTTTCCAGCACATCCACCAAATTTGGGCGATCTTGTGCCAGCGCTGGAACGACTATCGACAGTGCCAACAGCAACGATAAAACGACGAGAATACCTTTACGCATTACGTACTCCTTATTGTGAAAAGTCTCGTTTTTCGAGATACCGGCACATTACAACAACTGGACTGATGCGCCGTGTTTGCTAGGATTGAGAAGCGAAAATTATAGTTCACGTGCATCCGGTTCACAATTGTTGGTCATCGATCCACGCGGATTGATCAGGCGGCGACTCGTCCGGCGGCGTGCCGCGCAGCGCGTAGACTATCACCCCCAACGACGCAATGAAAAAGCCCATCAGGATGGCAACGGCTTGCCAGACGCCCAAGACAGGTTCGACCACGCCCGGCGTGTGCGAACCGAAGCCGAGAAAATCTGCCAAGCCGGACATCGCTGCCAAGACCAAGCCGGTCAACGACAGGCGCACGCCGATCTGCTGGCTGAAGTTCGCCGCGCGCCCGATGTAGAACGTGAATTTGACGTAGATCAGCGCGCCCAACGTCAAGAGCGTGAAGCCGATCAAGATCGCCATCACCTGCACGATGCCAACGCCCGCGCCCGGCTCGATCCCCGTCACGCTGGGGAACAAACCCATCAACGACAGCATGACGCCCAACGCGCCGATGGCGATCCCAAGCTGCGCAATCGCGGGCATGGTCGCTATCCGCTCACGCAGGGAGAGCTTGACGCAGTTTGCGCAGCATGTTGCCGCTCAACACCGCGTCGATGTCGGCGTCGCTGTAGCCGCGCGCGCGCAGCCCGTCCCCAATCTTGATCAAGTCGGTCACGGTATCGATGCCCTCCGGCGTGCTTTCCGCGCCGAAGCCGCCGTCGAAGTCCGTGCCGATGCCGACGTGCGCGGCGCTCCCCGTGATTTGGCAGTAATAATCGATCACGTCTAGAAGCGTGGCGAACGGCACGTCGCTCTTACGGTCGCCGCGCCGCCACTCATTGCTCAAGAAGCGATTGTAAAGCACGACGCCCATCACGCCGTCGCGCTCCGCCAACAAGCGGATCATCTCATCGGACAAGTGGCGATCCGTGGTGCAGAATTTGCGCGGGTTGCTGTGGCTGGCGATCAGCACGCCGGGATAGCGATCCACCGCCTCCAAGTACGCTTCTTCCGCCATATGCGACAAATCCAAGATCGCGTTGAAGCTCCCCATTACCTCAAGCAGTTCGCGTCCGAGTGCGGTCAAGCCGCCCGGCTGCCCCGTACCACCGCAGTAGCGTGTCGCTTGCCAGGCGGGGCCCACGAGGCGCACGCCGCGCTCGTACCACTCTTCAAACTGCTGCGGTTCGAGGATCGGATCGGCATTCTCCATCAGCAACACGAACCCCTGCTGATGTTTGGTCACGCCATCCGCCCACGTCGCCAGCACCGCGTCCAAGTCGCGCGTCGTGCGGATCAGCCGAATCGTGTCGGTCTCGTCCGCGAGGCGCTGATACACGTCCCACTGCTTGAGCGCGAGGTCATATGCTTCGCGCGGCGTCTTGTATTCGAGCCGATCCCACGGCGACGGCTCTTTGTTGGCGGGGGCGACGAACAGCGTGGCGAACACGATGCCGACGCGCCCCAACAGCCCATCCGGCAGCCCCGACGTGGCGATGCCGTTGCGTTCGGGGGTGGCGTCTGCCCCTTCGCGCGCCCGCGTCGCGCCCACGCTCTGGCGATAATCGCGCCCGAAGCACAGCGCGTTGTAGGCGATATCCTGATGCGCATCGAGGATCAGCATGGCGGTATTTCATCCTAACGGTGGGGTGAAATCGTATGCCGCGATTGTAGCGCGGATGGGGATGGGAATCAAAACGCGCGCCGATGGGGGACGCGCGTTCATCAGTGATTTGGTTTTACGGTACCAGCGCGCCCGGACGATAACATTCCGTCCCACGAACCGATAACGTCGGGCGTGCGCGGAGGGTCACATTGTCCATGCGCGCCCATGGGTTTCCGCGCGAGGAGTCATAGACCGATAGGTGCGCCTCGCTCCATGCTTCAGTTGTGTAGGTGCGCATCGTATAGGTTTGTAAAGCCGAAAATGGCGGAATCCACAAGAAACAGGACTGCGAATCGCTCCAATCGCCGTCGTTGATGATGATGCTAATCCGTTTGCGTACACTGCTGTTGTTGCCGAGTTGGAGGGTCAATTCAAGCGGAACACGAAGACCAACGGGCGTATTCGTATCCTGTACAACGGCGGTATTGGGGCTTGGCGGTTGCGGGCTGTACCAATCCATGATACCGCCTGTAAGCTGCCATGTCGTATCGCTCACCCACCACGGACTTAAACCGCTTGAAAAGTTGGGATTGGTGAGGAAATTGGCGCTGTCGTTCCCTGTACTGGGTGCGGGCGCGTTTGGGTCGAGACAGAGCGTTTGCTGTGTACTCAACTGCGGCTGCTGTCGCAACGATACATTGTCGATTTGAACCCAGCCGTTCCCGTCGCTCGTGCCTTCATAGAACGAGATATAGGCAGGCGACCACGCCAGATTGGTCACACTCCGCACGAAATACGTCCGCAGCGGCACATTTGGCGCGAGCCAAAACACACAGCTTTGCTGATCAGTGAAGTTCGTATCGTGCAAAACAACGAGAACACGCTTACGAACCCCACTGCTGTTGCCCAAATCGAAGCGTGCCTCAAAAGGTGCATTCGCGGGGAAGGCGACCCCTGTATTTTGCAAAACGGCGGCGCTGGTCGCGCTCGTCAGACGACGGAACTGCAATACGCCGTTGTTCCACTGCATTTGCACATCAGAAGCGTTGGGGGTGGCAAAGCTCGACCAATTATTGGTATTGGTGTCGAAATTGCCATTGGTGACGACGTTCGGCGTTGTGGGGGAGGGCGGCGGATTGATGATCTGGCTTGTCCCGCCACGCCCGTCGGGGTTGACGGTAGCGACGGCGATTTGACTCCCATCAGGACGCCACGCCAGCGCGGTAATGGCGCTGCCAACGTTTATACTTTCCATCAATGCGCCCGTTTGAGCATTCCAAATTTTCAATTCGCCGCGCGAATTTCCACTCGCAATACGTCCACCTTCAGGACTCCATCGAAGTAGAGAGATTCGCTGTACTCCGTTGCTGATGGTGTAGCTTAGTTGACCAGTTGATGTATTCCAAACTCGAATTGGATGATCTGTTGTTGAAGGCATTCCTGACACTTCGACCACATCATGTGCAATCGTCGCTAATTGTGTTCCATCATATCGCCATGTTCCCCCAAGTATTGTGCCTGCATGGTAAAGAGTAGAAGTTAATGTTAATGTTGAAGCATTCCAGACACGAATTCTAGCCTCATATAAACCTGTTGCTATCCAATTTCCATCTGGGCTCCAGCTTGCCCAAGTCAAAGCAGCATGAGTTAGAGGATCTGTTATCGTGTGAAGAGTACTGCCTGTTGTTGCATCCCAAATCTTGAATTTACCATCGGATCCCCCACTTAGAAGTCTTTGACCATCCGGCTTCCAATCTACCCCAGCAACCACAAAAGGACGATTATCAACATCTAATAACGCAGAGTGTTGATAACTAGCGATAAGTTGTCCTGTATCAGCGTTCCAACGTCTCATCCACCCATCATCACTACCAGTAAGAATTTCTGTTTTAAACGGATGCCATTTAATTGACGTCATTCTATAGACATTAGAATTATTAATTATCGTTCGGACAACTCCTGAACTATTTGTAACCGTAAAATAATTAGCTCGGGCTGCGAGTAAATGGGTGGCGCTTGAGTTCCAAGCTAAATAAAAGATAGGGTCGGACACACTTTGAATAGCAACCACATTCATAAGGAAAACACCTTCAAATGTAAGAAGGAATGCAAATACCAGAACGATGTAAAACCGCAAACGCTTGATAGACATAGCATTCCTTTTGATTAGATGAGCGGGTAAGCTTTGAGTACAATATATGCGGGATCTGCGCTTCCAACAATGACAGAGACAGCTTTACACAACATCACGTAGACTCCACGAACTCTACCCGGATCTGCGATTTCGTCTACTAAATTCCACACCCAGCCAACGCCTATTGGAGTAGGAGGCGTATATCCGATCTGAATATAATTTGCAGAAAACTCTTCACAAGTAGCACTATTTGCATCATTAAGCCAACGACAAACATCTGTTGTTAAAGTAGGATTATCCACTAAATATTCTAATATCCTTCCAATCCATTCTTCTGCTATTGAAACGCTATTAAATGCAGACGCCCTTCTATGAACTGCATTAACCTGTGACTTAAGATAGTCACTTGTAATTGTACTGGAGAGTACATGTCTTCTGATTGTATGTCCAGTTGCGCCTTCGGAAGAATCCAAAGGAGAGTCAAGTTTGGGGGCACGCTCATGTGCCTGTAGCCCAGTTATGCTTGGATCGTTTCGGAGTCGACTTGCCCGAAACGCATTTCCCGAACAATCGCCCGCTTGTGCAGTCGCTAATGCTGTTGCAGTTCCCTGCGCCGCCTGTGTTTGCAGCGCGATTGCCGTGCGTGTCAGCGGCATCGGCGTAACCGTCGGTGCAAGCTGGGTCTGCTGCCAAAATGTTTGGACGCCCGATGCCAAATCGATACTACTGCTCACGGGGATATGAGGAAACAGTTGTTCTCCGTAACCTGCATTGTTCCCCACGCCAGCGATCCGCAGCTCTACGGGGCAATTCGGAGTTAAGGGTGATGGTATGCATGTCCGAACACGGCTCAATACAAACCTGCCGTTTACACCAACTGTTTCAGGGAGACGCTCAAATTGTGGGTAGTCTATCGCTGAAGGTAAAGGAATGAAGCCACCAGGTATCGTTCCGTTTTGACTAGCCCAGCCTGTCGTTCTGCGCGTTTCGCCGGGAGGCGAATATGAATAGACAACAACGCTGTCATCCCACGTCCCATTGCTATCATTATCAACCAATACAGAGTCTAAATGAGAATGCAGACCGAGTGCAAAAGACGTAACCGCGCCCGTAATTGGATTGATGCTTGAAAGTCCATTGGGAGAATGGGACATGCAAATAATGTTTGGAAAGCCCCATGTTGGCGCTTCACAAGCTTGGGTGGAGACAAGTCGGATATTCGTCGCGGTCATCTGAGAGAAATTAATGTCAGCGCGCCAGATTTGGAACTGAGAACCGAAGCGTTCGCTATCAAAAGCAATTTGTGTGCCGTCAGGCGACCATGTTGGGTTTCTATCAGTAGCAACATCATTGGTTGCACGAAATACATGTTGAGTTTGCAGGTTTAAGATACAAATATCTTCATATAATGGAATTGTGTTTTGATAACACGAAGAAGCGACGTAAATTCCATTTGGTGAAATCTCTGGGGAACCAAAGCGATAGTTTTGAGGTAAATTGAGCGGATCGTTATCAGGACCATCGTAAGCATAAATGACACGCCCAAGCCGACCTGGAGAATAACCGTCTATATTATATTGGTAAACAGCAAAGGTGTTGGGATCAAACTGGGATATCAATTCTTCATAGGTCATGCTGCCCAAACCACCGCCACTTTCAGCAGGTGGATGAAGATTATCAGGTGTAATGGTCGCCGTCGGCAGCACGAACGCCTCATCCAGCGGCACTGCGCCCAGCGTCGCAATCGCGGGCGGCGCGTCGGCTGCACCCGAATAGCCCGGCGTCTCGCCCTCCGTGATCGTCCCCTCTTGCGACCCCACCGACATCAGATTGAGCGCCAAGAGGACGATGAGCAGCAGCATAACGCTGAGGACGCGACGACGCATGAGTCTTTACCCGCTTATCAACCGTGACAATTATTGATGATAGTACCATTCTTTTTTTGCGCCCTGTCAAGTCAGATTGTGTTAACGGTTGCCCCGCTGCCCATCCTTCGCCATAATCCCGCGCACATTGCCAACCCAAAAGGATACCCTCACCATGAAATCCTATCTCGACGCGCTCATGCACACCCGCGATCTCGCCGCGCTGATCGTCGCGGGCGACGAAAGCGCCAACCCCGCGCGCACCTATCTCTCCAATGGCGCGCGCATCACGGGCGGCATCATTCTCAAGGTACGCGGCGGCGCGCCCGTGCTGGTCGTCAACGCGATGGAAACCGATGAAGCGGCGAAAAGCGGCTTACAAGTCCTCTCCTACTTCGATTTGGGCTACGCCGACCTCGTGAAAGCCGCCGATGGCGTGCGCGCGAAGGCAGACGCCGCCTTGTGGGGCGCGCTGTTCCGCCGCTTCGATGTCCACGCCGGGCGCATCGGCATCTACGGCACGAGCGATCTGAGCGTGTTCACGGCGTTCTTGCGCGAAATTGAGGCGTTGTACCCACAGTATCAATTCGTCGGGGAACTCGACCTGAACATCTTCGATGAAGCGTATTTGACCAAAGACGCTGACGAAGTGCTGCGCATTCGTTCGGTTGCCGCGCGCACATCGGAAGTGCTGCGCGAAACGTGGGATTTCATCGCGTCGCATCGCGCCGACAATGAGCGCGCCGACGCAGCGGTCGTGGATGCCAACGGCGATCCGCTGACGATTCGCGCGGTCAAACGCTTTATGCGGCGCGCGCTGTTCGAGCGCGAACTCGAAGAACACGGCACGATCTTCGCGCAAGGGCGGGATGCCGCCGTCCCCCACAGTCGCGGCGAAGATGCGGACATTTTGCGCGTCGGACAGTCCATCGTGTTCGACTTGTTCCCACGCGAGTCCGGTGGCGGTTACTTCCACGACTGTACCCGAACCTGGTGCATCGGCTACGCGCCCGATGCCGTGCAGCGGCTTTATGACGAGGTGGCGACAGCATTCCAGATCGCGCTCGATGAATTCGAGGTCGGGATGCCGAGCAAAGCGATGCAGGAAGCCGTGCAGACGTACTTCGAGGGGCGCGGACACGCCACCTCGCGCAGCACGCCCGGCACGACGGATGGCTACGTTCACAGTCTCGGACACGGCGTCGGCTTGAACATCCACGAGCGTCCCGGACTCGGACATATGAGCAAGGATACGCTTCAGCATGGCAACGTGATCAGCATCGAGCCGGGTTTGTACTATCCCGATCAGGGCATCGGCGTGCGGATCGAGGATTTGTTTTACATCGATGCGCGCGGCGAACTGGTCAACTTGACCGACTTCCCGCATGATCTCGTCCTGCCGCTGAAGGGTTGAACCAGCAAATATTCAGCGTTGGGATGTGGCGCGCCATGTCCCAATGACTTGCAGCATAAAGTAATGAAGCGTTGAGATTTGATGGTTATAATACTCAAACTCAATCTAGACGCAATTGAGAGGATTCTACCCTATGCTATAGAAACACCGTCAACATATAGTGAGCAAAGGTAGATGGCAGATGCCAAACGCCGACTTCAACATCATCCAAGACCCCGAACGACTGGCGCGGCTGCGCGGCTTATGTTTGTTAGACACGCCGAATGAACCCGCCTTCGACCGCCTCACCCGGCTGACGAAGCGCATCCTTAATGTGCCGACCGTGCTGATATCGCTGGTGGACGCGGATCGCCAATTCTTCAAAAGTCAAATTGGCTTTGCTGAACCGTGGGCGAGTGCACGCGGTACACCCATGCGTTATTCGTTCTGCCAGCATGTGGTTGCATCCGCTGACAAGTTGATCATCGATAATGCGCCAGAAAATGAGCTGGTCTGCGACAATCCGTCGATTTCAGAATTGAATATCATGGCTTACGCCGGGATTCCGCTAACGACCTCCGACGGCTATACCGTGGGGGCAATGTGCGTGATCGACGTCGAAATACGCCATTGGACGAACGACGAGATCGCCATCTTGGAAGATTTGGCAGCCTCGGTCATGACCGAAATCGAACTGCGCGATGAGTTGAATATACGCGCCAAAATCGATCTTGAGATAGCGGCAAGCTATACAGAGCAGGAACGCTTGGTCAATCAACTGACTCTGCTGCGCCGCGTTGAGCATGAACTCAGTGACAGTCTCAGCATCAATGACGTGCTGATGATGGCGCTCGACATCGCTGTGCGCTTTACGCGGGCGGATAACGCTGTGATTGCGCTTTTGGACGGCGAAGCATTGGTCGTGACCGCCAGTATGGGCAGTTACACAGTTGGAGAACGCTTCGACATGACGCGCGGCGTAACCGGACGGGCAGTACGACTGAATACGCCCCAGTTTATTCCCGATGTGACGCTTGATCCTGATTATCACGACGATGTGAGCGCTACCAAAGCGATCATGGTCATTCCGCTCGATTACCGCGACCGTGTAATCGGCGCGATCAGCCTTGAATCCTCGACCAGCAATCGCTTTAGCCGCGAAGATTTCAATTCAATGTCTGATTGCGGGGGGCGTCACCTCCGCGATTGATAACGCTCAGTTGTACGAACTATCACAACAACAGTTGAGCGCGATGCACGATCTCTACACCCGCATCAGCGATCTGGAACAGTTGAAAAGCGACATGATCCGCATGGCTGCTCACGATTTGCGCAATCCGCTGAGTGGAGTCAAAGGTTTTGCCGAACTGCTGTTAAGAGAACCGCTGACCGACACCCAACACGCCTATATCGAAATCATTCAAGACTCATCGCGGCGGATGGAGAAAATCATCACCGATATTCTCTCGTTAGAGCGCATCGATGCGCTCGTCGAGATGAAAGATGCGCCGATATTCGATTTACGCGATCTCGTGGCAGAGAGCTATCACGATCAGACCGAATCCGCGCTCAGCAAAGGATTAGACTATAAACTGTCGATGGCAGACGAACCGATTTGCGTGCGCGGGGATCGTCCCCAACTCCGTGAAGCCGTCGATAATCTGGTCGTCAACGCGATCAAATACACGCCCGAAAACGGCTCTGTATTCGTACAAACCTGTCTGGATGGCGGCAAAGCCATCGTGCGCGTGAAAGACACGGGTATCGGCGTGATGATCGATCAGCAAGAACGCCTCTTCCAACCGTTCTTCCGTGCCTATTCGCCCGAAATGTCCGGGATCGCCGGAACGGGTTTGGGGCTGCATCTGGTTAAAAAAATTGTGGAGCGTCATCACGGTCAGATGATTGTCGAGAGCGTTTATCAGCAGGGCAGTACGTTCGGATTTGAGCTTTCCGCCGATCATCTCGCGCAGTAAAGCGTATTATCCTCGACATGCGCGCATGGTATAATGTCGCCATTGTGAATCAGCGTACAAATCGAGGACAATACAATGGCGTCTCCGCTCGGAACGTCGGAAGCTCCCCTTCGTGTCGCTATCATCGGCTCGGGTCCGTCGGCGTTCTACGCCGCTGATGCCCTGCTCAAACAAACTGCCGTAACCGTGGAAATCGATATGTTCGAGCGGTTGCCCACGCCGCACGGTTTGGTACGCGGCGGCGTCGCGCCCGATCACCCCAAGATCAAATCCGTAACGAAAGTTTACGACAAGATCGCCGCCGATCCGCGTTTCCGCTTCTATGGCAACGTCGAACTAGGGCGCGATATCAGCCATGACGACCTGACCGCGCGCTATCACCAAATCCTCTACGCGACCGGCGCGCAGACGGATCGACGGATGGGCATTCCCGGCGAAGATTTGCCGGGCAGCCACGCCGCCACCGAATTTGTCGGTTGGTATAACGCGCATCCCGACTTCCGCGACCTGCAATTCGACCTGTCGCAGACCAAAGTCGCCGTGATTGGCAACGGCAACGTAGCGATGGACGTGGCGCGCATCCTCGCCAGCAATCACAACGAACTCGCCAGCACCGATATCGCGGATTACGCCCTCGCCGCGCTCGACAACAGCGCCGTGACCGACATTTACGTGATCGGGCGGCGCGGTCCCGCACAAGCGGCGTTCACCAACCCAGAAATCAAAGAACTGGGCGAGTTGGCGGACGCCGAAGTCGTCGTCTCGCAGAAAGAAGCCGCGCTCGATGCGCTCAGTCAAGCGGCGCTGCTGGCAGAGAAAGATCGCACGACGGACAATAACGTCCAAATCTTGACCCTGTACGCCACCCATCCGTCGATGGGCAAGCCGCGCCGCGTGCATATGCGCTTCTTGTGGTCGCCCGTCGAAATCGTCGGGACGGAGCGCGTCGAGGCGATCAAGCTGATCAAGAACGAGCTGATCGCGTCCGACGATGGATCGCTGCGGGCGCGCGCCACCGATATGACCGAAACCATCCCCGTCGGGCTGGTGTTTCGCTCAATCGGCTATAAGGGCGTGGCGCTGTCGGGCGTGCCATTTGACGCGAAAGCGGGCGTGATCCCCAATGTGGGGGGGCGCGTGATCGATCCGACGACGCATGAACCGCTGGCGGGCGAATACGTCGCGGGCTGGATCAAGCGGGGTCCCTCCGGCGTGATCGGCACGAACAAGCCCGATTCGGTTGAAACGGTCAAGTTGGCGCTGGAAGATGCCGCCGCGGGACACACGCATACACCAACCGAGCCGACCCGCGCCGCGCTCGAAGCATTGCTGAAGGAACGCGGGGTTGATTTCGTCACCTACGCCGATTGGCTGGCGCTGGACGCCATCGAACAGGAAAACGGCAAAGTTCAGGGACGTCCGCGCATCAAGTTCAGCCGCATCGCGGACATGATGACGGCGCTGCGTGGCGGCACATCAGGGGATTAAGGGCAAGTGCCGAGGACTGCGTGCTGAGTAAAAGACAGAACCGAGCGCATAACATCCAAGCGTAACTGTCTCGGCTCATGTTCAAAGTGCGTGCTGTAGGGGCGTTCCGGTGGGACGCCCGTTATCCCCTGAGTGTGCCAACCACTTTTCACTCAGCACTTGGTACTTAGCCCTTCCTTTGCCCTCAGTCCTGCTTTTCTCCCCTTGAGTCACAAAATCCGCGTCCCACTCGTCTTCTCTTATAGAGGTTGATAACGAGAGGACGATCATCATGAAGCACATCACCATTTTAGGCGCAGGCTATGCGGGCATGTTGGCGGCGCTGCGGCTGCACAAGCGCGCCCATGTCACGCTGATCAGCCGCGAAGCTACGTTCGTTGAGCGCATCCGGCTGCATCAAGCGGCGGCGGGACAATCGATTCGCGTCCGCCCCATTGCGGACATGCTGCGCGGAACGGGCGTCACATTCATCCAAGCGAACATCGCGCACATTGACGCGGAAGCGCACACGCTGTCGCTCATCGGCACGAATGGCACACCCTCCGAACACGCCCACGAAACATTGATTTACGCGCTCGGCAGTCATATTGACCGCGACGCGCTGCCCGGCGTGCGCGCGCACGCCCAGACGCTCGATCCGCGCGGATTCGCCGCCGTGACCGCGATTGCAGCGCGCGGCGGACGGATCGTCCTGATCGGCGGCGGACTGACGGGCATCGAAGCGGCGTCCGAACTGGCAGAAGCGCATCCGCACGCGCACATCACGCTGATCACGCAAGGCGAAATCGGCGCGGGACTGTCGGATGGCGGACGCGAACATGTGCGGAGCGTATTCGCCCATTTGGGCGTGACGCTGATCGAAAACAGGCGCGTAACCCAAATTGACGCGAATACGATTGTGACCGACAACGACACGATTCTGACGGACGGCGTGCTGTGGGCAGGCGCTTTCGCGGTGCCATCGTTAGCGCGCGACGCGGGGATCACGGTCAACGCGCGCGGGCAAATCGTGGTCGATGCGGCGCTGCGTTCTGTCTCGCATCCCGATATCCTCGTGGCAGGCGACAGCGCGTGCGTTCCCGGCGTGCGGATGGCGTGCGCGACGGCGATGCCGATGGGCGCGCACGCGGCGGACGTGGCGTTGGGCAGCGATACCCCGTTCCGGTTTGGCTTTCTGGTACAGTGCATCAGCTTGGGGCGACGCGACGGGCTGATCCAGTTCGTGAACGCGGATGATTCGCCACAGCCCCGCATCTTGACCGGACGCGCGGCGGCGACATTCAAAGAATTGATCTGCCACTTTACGGTTGCGGCGTTGGGCGTAGAACGTCGCTTGCCCGGCATATACGCCTGGCGCAAGTCCGATTTGGGCGTAGAATCGGCATCCGATGGCGTATGGGCAAAGGGTATCGCATGATCGACGACGAATTTGAGCAGCATCGCGGGCAGTTGTTCGGCATCGCCTATCGCATGGTGGGCAGCGCAATGGAGGCGGAGGATATCGTGCAGGACGCCTATTTGCGCATCCGAACGGCGAACGATGTACGCGCGCCGAGCGCATATCTGCGCAAAACGGTTGTGCGGCTGTGCTTGGATCATCTGAAATCGGCGGCGGCACAGCGTGAAACCTACATCGGCGCGTGGCTGCCCGAACCACTGCCCACACCCGACGATTTGCACGGCGTCGAATTGGAATCGATCTCGATGGCATTCTTGACGCTTTTGGAGACGCTCTCGCCCGTCGAACGCGCGGTGTTCCTCCTGCGCGAGGTGTTCGACTACGAATACGACGAGATCGCGGATATCATCGGGCGCGAGGCGGCGGCGTGCCGCCAGATTTTGCACCGCGCCAAAACGCACATCGCCGCGCATCGTCCGCGTTTTCAGCCGGACGCCGCCGCCCATCAGACGATGCTGCTCAAATTCGTGACCGCCATGACGACGGGCGACCTGAACGGCTTAACATCGCTGCTGGCAGCCGACGCCGTATCGTACTCCGACGGTGGCGGCAAAGCGCAAGCTGCAACCCGTCCGATTGTCGGCGCGGATGCGATTGCACGCTTCTTCGTCGGCATCGGCAAGCGCGTCACATCGGATTACGCGGGGGAGCTGCGAACGTTGAATGGACAACCCGCCGTCGTCGTGCGGCAGAATGGGGTCGCGTTCTGGGTGCTGATACTGGACTTGGACGGGGACAAAATCGGGACAGTGCGCGTTGTGGTCAATCCGGACAAGCTGCGCGGTCTGTGATCGACACCACGCAAGATTTCAATCCAGAGACAACCTCACCCCCTGACCACATGGCTGAGGGGGTGAGGTTAGCTTTGAAGTTTTTTCGTCGCTTCGCTATTCCGTCAAAATGCGCGCCGTCTCCGTCGCCCAGAACACCTTGACATTCTGACCGAGCGCGAACATCGTATCGTAACGCTGTCCGAAGTTCTGCATCCGCACGACCAAATCAGTTTTCTCGCCAATTCGCACGATGTAGCGCGTATCCGTGCCGATGTAGTTGGCGAAGCTGATCATGCCGGGAACCAGCGTCTTGTCGTCCTCGTGTTCGACGGCTGCCATCACTTCGGCAAGCGGGACGCTGTACACGCCGTCGCTGGTGTCCTCTGCGGCGATCAATGTGATTTTCTCTGGGCGGATCGCCACCGTGACTTTTGCGCCCACCTGCGCGCCCAAGTCGCCCAAATCGCCTTCGATCAAACAGTTGCCATCAATCTTGACGATGCCACATTCGCCGCGCTTCGATTCGAGCGTGCCTTCGATGAAGTTAGTCTCTCCAATGAAGTCCGCCACGAAACGGGTGGCGGGCGTCTCGTAAACTTCATCCGGCTTGCCGATTTGCAGCACCTTACCCTTGTCCATCACGGCGATGCGATCCGCCATCGTCAACGCCTCTTCTTGATCGTGCGTGACGTAGATGAACGTGATGCCCAACGTGTTCTGCATCGTCATCAGTTCATACTGCATCGCCTTGCGCAGCTTGAGATCGAGCGCGCCCAACGGCTCATCCAAGAGCAGCACCGCCGGACGCTTGACCAACGCGCGCGCCAAGGCGACCCGCTGCTGCTGCCCGCCAGAAAGCTGGCGCGGCATCCGGTCAAACTGCGTCAGCCGCACCATTTCGAGCGAGTCTTTGGCGCGTTTGACCGCTTCATCGTGCGCGACGCCCTCCATCTCCAACCCGAACATGACGTTTTGCAACACGTTCATGTGCGGGAACAGCGCATAATCCTGAAACACAGTGTTGACCGGACGGTGAAACGGCGGGACGCCCTGCACAGGCTTGCCACGCAGCAAAATATCGCCGCTGGTCGGGTCTTCAAAACCGGCGATCATGCGCAGTGTGGTCGTCTTGCCACAGCCGCTGGGGCCCAACAGCGCGAAGAACTCGCCCTGCTTGATTTGCAACGAGATGTTATCGACGGCGCGCATGGCAGACTCCGCGCTGCGTCCGGGAAATTCTTTGATGACATCCCGTAATTCGATATCAAAATCCGCCATAACGCTCCGCAACTCCCATCATTGACCAATCTGGATAAAAATTTCGTCCCACACCACCAGATAATCCAATTCGGCGTCACCGCTCGATTCGATGAAGAACAACTGTGCGCGCACATCGTCGGGTGGGTAAATGCCGGGATTCGCCAGCAGTTCAGCGTCGATCAACCCCATGTCGAGCGCCGCCCGATTGGGCGTGCCATACGCGGTGTAATTGCTAATCGCCGCCCCAACATAGGGGTCGAGCAGGTAATCGATGAACACATGCCCCAAATCGGGGTTGGGCGCGTTCGCCGGGATCACCAGATAATCCGCGAACAACGAGCTTCCCTCTTCTGGCAGCACATACGCATAATCGTCGCAGCCGCAATCATCGTTCAACTGGAAAATGTCGCCGTTGTATTCGATGACGATATCCGCTTCACCGCTCACCAGATAATCCTGTCCGGTGTCGGGCGCGATGGCGATCACATTATCACTGCGCGCGATCAGAAATTCGGCGGCGGCGGCGATCTCGTCGGGGTTTTGGCTATTGGGGTCAAAATCGAGCATTTGCAGCGCCGATCCCACCATCGTGCGCGCCTCGTCCAACCAGACAACCGCACCCGGATACGCGAACACGTCCGCCCACGACGTGATCGCTTTACCTGTGCGCCCACGATGATAGCCAATGCCAATGCTCCCCCACTGATACATCAGCGCGTAGGCATTGTCGGGATCGTAAGGGGTATTGAGAAACTGTGGATCGAGATTGGCGATATTCGGGATTTTGCGGTGATCGAGCGGATACAGCAAGCCGTCGCGGATCAGGTCTGCGACCACATAATCGCTCGGTACCACCACATCGTAAGGATGCGCGCCGCGAATAAGCTGATCGATCAGAGTCACATTCGTCTCGAACACGTCATAGATCACCGTTACAGCGCACAAATCCTCGAACAACGCAATCGTTCCATCAGCAATGTAGGTATCCCAATTGTAGACCCGCAGGGTTTGCCCTTCAAAACCCGAAGGACACTCCCAATCGGTTTCTTCCTGCGCAGCGCTGCGTCCAACGACCAGCATCCCCATCAGCAACGCCACCGCGATTCCCCGCACCTGCTTTCCCATCCACCTTGCCCCGCGCTAACCTAGCAAAACAGCGACTCCCTCGTTGTATGTGGGACCATCCCACACCCGCGCAATTTGATACCGGTCTAGAAATGCAAAGGGGCGGCAAGTGTTCCCCGCCGCCCCTTGATCACGTGCCCAAATTACTGACCGAGCGCGATCCGAATCTCATCCCACGCATCCAGATATTCGATCTCCGCGTCCGGCACTTCTTCGAGGAAGAACAGCCGTGCCAGCGTCTCGTCCGACGGATAAATGCCCGGATTTTCCAACAGTTCAGGGGCGATCAAGCCTGCATCGATGGCGGCTTGATTGGGCGAGGCATACGCCGTGTAATTGCTGATGTCGGCGCCAACTTGCGGATCGAGGATGTAATCGATGAAGGCGTGCGCGAGGGGGAGGTTCGGCGCGCCTGCCGGAATCGACATATTATCCAACCAGACCAAGCCGCCTTCGACGGGAATAGAATAGCCGAAGGTGTCACATTCACAGTTGGCGATCACTTGGAAGATATCGCCGCTGTATTCGACGGCGATATCCACGTCGCCGCGTTCCAGATAGGCTTGACCATCATCCCGCGCCAGCGCTACCACGTTATCCCCGTTATCGATGATGTACTGCGCCGCCGCTGCGATTTCGTCAGCGTTCTGGCTGTTGGGATCGTAACCGAGCAACAGCAGCGCGACGCCAAGCGTACCGCGCGTGTCGTCCAACAACGCGACGGGACCATCGTAAGCGTAGAACTGATCCCATGTGGTGATCGGCTCGCCCGTGCGCTCCAAATTGTAACCGAAGCCTTGCGTTCCCCATTGATACGGAATGCTGTAGCCGTTGCCCGGATCGAAAGCGGCGTCGGTCAGTTCCGTCGTCAAGTTGGCGAAGTTCGGGATTAGCGTCAGATCGAGCGGCTCTAGCAGTCCCTCACCGATCATGAGCGTGACCATGTAATCCGTCGGCACGATGATATCGTAGCCGGGATTGCCCTGCCGCAGCCGTGACAAGAGCGACTCGTTGCTCTCGAACACGTCATAGACGACGCTCACATCGCACAACGTCTCAAAATTCGAGATGGTGTCTTCCGCGACGTAGGTTGACCAGTTGTAGACGCTCAACGTTTGTCCGGCGAAGCCTTCGGGACACGTCCAGCCTTCAGTTTGCGCGCTAACGCCGACCACGCCGAATGCGAGGACGGCGAACAAACCCACGACCAACAACATCGAATGCTTACGCATGTTGACTGCCTTTCTTGAATATCGGTACGATAGTTATAGATCAAAATCCGCCCCGATCAAGGGATCGAAATCCCCAAAGTTTGAGGGACGTTTTTGTGACTCTCTTGCGCTATGACATTGCGGCGCTGCGCCCCTGCATCCGCAGCGAAATCCCGATCAGCACGGTCGACAGTACCAGAATCAAAGTCGAGATCGCGTTGATCTCTGGCGTGACCGACAATTTCAGCAAGCCGTAAACGAACACAGGCAGCGTGGTCGTGCCGATGCCCGATGTGAAGAACGTGATCACGAAATCATCCAGCGACAGCGTGAACGCCAACAGCGCGCCAGAGACGACACCCGGCAGGATCAGCGGGAAGGTCACGCGCCAGAACGTGCGCCATTCATTCGCACCCAAATCGCGCGCCGCTTCTTCGAGGCGCGGGTTCATATCCGCGAGGCGCGCCCGCACGACAATCGCCACATACGAAATGTTGAACGCCACATGCCCGATGATGATGGTCCCGAAGCCGAATTGGGCTGGAATGCCCGTCGTGTCGTTGAACCAGCCTAAGATCACGTTGAAGAAGATCGCCAGCGACAACGCCTGCGTGATTTCGGGGATCACGACGGGCAAGAACAGCAAGCCGTCGATCAACCCTTTGCCCGGATAATTGCCGCGTACCAGACTGAGCGCCACTGCCGTTCCGAGCGTCGTGGCAATCAACGTCGCCGCGATGCCGACGAAGACGCTGTTGCCCAATGATTGCAGCATCAAATCGGTGGAAAAGCGCGCTTCTGTCCCGGCAATGTTATTGAAGATGTTGATATACCATTGAAACGTGAAGCCGCGCCACTGCGACACTGTGCGCGAGTCGTTGAACGAGAACAGCACCAGCAGCAGGATCGGCGCCCACAGGAAGAAGTAGCCAAAAATCGGCTGGATGATGCCGAACCACTTGCCGACGCGCCGTATGGTCAGATCGCGCCGAACTTTGCCATGATCGATCTCGATAGTCGCGGTGCGCGTAACGCGCTTGGGGAGTGCGCCCTCTGCCATTGCCTAGACTTTTCTCCGATTTATCCACGTATAGAACAGCAGCCCCACGCCGACAATTGCCATCATCACCATCGACGCCGCCGCGCCGCGGGGCCAATGTCCTGTGCCCTTGAACTGCTGATCGATCAAGTTGCCGATCATGACCCCTTGCGTCCCGCCAAGCAGATCGGGCGTGACATACGCGCCAATCGTCGGGATGAACACGAGGATGCAGCCCGCCGCGACCCCCGGCAGCGTCAGCGGCAGCACGATGCGCAAGAACGCGCGCAGATCGTTCGCGCCCAAGTCGTGCGCCGCCTCGACCAAGCGAAAATCGAACCGCTCGACCGATGAGTAAATCGGTAAAACCATGAACGGCAGAAAGCCATAGACCAACCCGATCAAGACGGCTAAATCTGTATTGAGGATATTGAGGGGCTGCGTGATCAAACCGAGATTGAGCAACCCCGCGTTGAGGAGTCCGTCCGTCCCAAGAATGACACGCCAAGCGTAAGTGCGAACCAAAAAGTTCGTCCAGAAGGGCAGAATCACGAGGAACAACGCGATCTGCTGCATCGTCTTGCGCTTACGGGTGCTGATGAAAAATGCCAGCGGGTAGCCCGCGATCAAGCAAATCACCGTCGTGATGAAGGCAATCAGGATCGAATCAACGAAGATCGGGCTGTAGGTGGTGAAAACTCGATTGTAATTCTCCAAGGTCAGCGGCAGCGTGACCGACCCCGCGCGTCCGCGCGTCATGAAACTGACGGCAAAGACGATGAACAACGGCAGGAGAAAAAAAAGAATCAGCCACAACAATGCGGGGAGTGCCAACAAACGCCCTTGCACGCGCTCCCGCACGTTGTGACCCGACGATCGGCTGAAATCCAGGCTAAACGCCACAGACCCGCCCTCCCGTTACGCATTCAACAGGACAAAATTTTTGTGTAGGTACACAGGGACAGATTATAGCGCGATTCGCGGCTGCAAGGGGGTTTGATTTTTCCGACGATTCCCATTTCAACCGGCTCTTACTCAGTCCTCCGTCCTTGCCCTCACTCCCACTCAATCGTACCCGGCGGCTTGCTCGTCACGTCGTAGACCACGCGATTGACACCCTTGACCTCGTTCACGATCCGGCTGCTGACGCGCGCCAACAAATCATACGGCAGGCGCGCCCAATCGGCGGTCATGAAATCCTCGGTCGTCACCGCGCGCAAGGCGATCACCTCTTCATACGTCCGGTTGTCGCCCATCACGCCCACGCTCTTGACCGGCAGTAAGACGGCGAAACTCTGCGATGTGCCGGATACCGCGCCGGACGCCGAGTCGGCGTAGCGCAGCAAGCCCGCGCGCTCCAATTCGTCGATGAAGATTGCATCCGCCGCGCGCAACGTCTCCAAGCGTTCCCATGTCAACTGTCCGAGACAGCGCACCGCCAAGCCAGGACCTGGGAACGGCTGCCGCCAGACAATGGTATCGGGCAAACCGAGCGCCGTCCCGACGCGCCGCACCTCGTCTTTGAACAGGTCGCGCAGCGGTTCGACCAATTGAAACTGCAAATCGTCGGGCAGTCCGCCGACGTTGTGATGGCTTTTGATCACCTTTGCCGTCTTGCTGTTCGCGGCGGATTCGATCACGTCGGGGTAGATCGTGCCTTGCGCGAGGAACGCCACGCCGTCCAGCTTGCGCGCTTCGTCCGCGAACACGTCGATGAACGCGCGCCCGATGATCTTGCGCTTCTGTTCCGGCTCGGTCACACCTGCTAACGCATCGAGAAATCGCTCGGTTGCATCGACAGCGATCAGGTTCATGCCCCGTTCCTCGCGGAAGGCGCGGACGACGCTTTGCGGCTCATCCTTGCGCAGCATCCCCGTGTTGACGAACACGGATACCAAGCGTTCGCCCAGCGCGCGCTGCAACAGCGCGCCCGCAACCGCGCTGTCCACGCCACCAGACAGCGCCAACAGCACGCGCCCAGCGCCCACCGTGCTGCGGATCGCGGCAATGGCATCGTCAATGAACGCGCCCGCCGACCAGTTGGCATCACAGCCGCACACGCCGAACAAGAAATTGCGCAGAATCGCCGCGCCTTGTGGGGTATGGGCGACTTCGGGATGAAACTGTACGCCGTACCAGCCGCGCGCCACATCGCCCATCGCGGCGTAGGGGCTGCCGTCTGTGTGTGCCAAGCCGACGAAGCCCGGCGGTGGTTGCTCAATGCGATCCCCGTGCGACATCCACACATCCAACGTCGTTGGCAAGCCCACGAACAGCGGCACCTCGCTCGTGATCATGATTTGCGCCGCGCCATATTCGCGCGTCTGCGATCCCGCTACCACGCCGCCAAGCGCGTGCGTAATCGCTTGCATCCCATAGCAAATGCCGAGCGTCGGGAGCTTGCGCGCGATCACGTTCGTCGGGAGCTGCGGCGCATCCGCCTCGTAGATGCTGTTGGGACTCCCCGACAGGATCACGCCGCGCGGCTGATGCGCATAGATGCGCGCGGGATCGGCATCGTGCGCGAACACTTCGGCATAGACGCCCTGTTCGCGGACGCGCCGCGCGATCAACTGGGTGTACTGCGAACCATAATCGAGGACGGCAATCCCGCCGTGTCGTGGGTCAGTCATGTGCGCTCCAAAAAGAAGGGCTGAGCAAAGCCAGGACTGAGGGGAAAGCAAAAATCAGATTTTGTGCTTGCTCAGTCCTGCTTTTACTCAGTCCTTAAAAATGATCTTGCCATCGTCCATGCCAATGATCGTCGCCAACGCCTCGACGCGGACGCCCAACGCCGCGCCTTCCAACGCTTTGCGCCCGCCCTCGAAGGACTTTTCGACCACGACAGCGATGCCCGCTACGCGCGATTTCGCGCTCTGCACCATGCGTATGAGTGCCATCATCGTCTTGCCACTGGCGAGGAAATCATCAATCACGAGGACATCTTCATCCGTGTGCAAGAATTCCGCGCTGACGAGCAGATTAACCTCGCCGCCTTTGGTATGCGACGGCGCAGTTTCGAGGAACACGGGTCCCGACATGGTGATTGGCTTGGTCTTGCGTGCGTACACGACGGGTACGCGCATCGCCAAGCCCGCCATTAGCGCAGGGGCGATGCCAGAGATTTCCGCCGTCAAAATGCGGTCAATCTTCACGTCCGCGAACCGCGCGGCGATTTCTTCGCCCATCTGGAACATCAGATCGGGGTAGAGTTGATGATTCAGCAGGCTGTCGATCTTGAGGATGCCGCTGCCGAGATTGCGCCCCTCCGCGAGGATGCGCGCCTTGAGTTCGGGCATATCTGTCATGTGAAGTTGCTCCTACCTACAGCGCAAAGGGCGCAAAGAAAAAAGGTTGCGTTGTTTGTAATCTTTGCGCCCTTCGAGCGTCATTCATGCTTCATACACATCCGCGAACGACAGATCGAACGCGCCCCGAACCATTTTCGTTAGTTCCGCACCCGCCGCTTGTCCCGTCGGGGAACGCAGCGCCGCGTCGAGCGCGGGATGATCGTCGAAATACAATTCCAAGACGCGGTAAAACGTTGGCTCACCGAACGGGCTGCCGAAAATGTGGCACACCTGCCGCCGCCGCAGTTCTGGCATCTGCTCTGCCAACGCGAGGAATCCATTGTACGCCGCCTCGAAGCGCGTTTGAGCGTCGGGCGCATCGTCGGGCTTGCGAAACGCGATGATGAATTTGACCATCTTCAATTTCTCCACCAACATCAACTCCCTCTCCAGATTGAGAGGGGGCTAGAGGGTGAGGTTATTTCTTCCCGCCGCGCAGGATCATGCCCAAGAAGAAGCCGGCGATCAGCGCGATCACAATCGTGCGCCACGGATTGTCTTGCGTCGATTGCTTGACTTCGCGGGCAGCGGTGTTCGCCATGCTCTCGAATGAATTGGTGTTCAGGAATACGGCGGCTTTTTCGAGACCCGCCGCCACATCGTCTACGATCTTGACCGCGCTGGCATCAACCTGTGACTCGCGGGCTTCGCGGCGCATTGTTTCGGCGGCGGTGTTCAGTTGTTTGGCAGCGTCGGTCTTGAGATCCTCGGCGCGCTTGCGGGCATCGCGCCCCCATTCGCTGGCAGCTTTCGCGGCAGTTTGCGCCGCGTCTTTGACCACTTCTTCGACGTGATCATCGATATGATTGTTGTTTTCGTCCGCCATGAGGTTTATCCTCTCGTCTCATGTACCATCCGACTTCCCGACGATTATAGCCGAAAATCTGCCGCCGTCAGTCCGAAATATGCTATCATCCGCCGTTATGCGTAGAAAAATCATGATTTTCATGGCGGTATTGACCGCGTTTGCCGTTTTGCTCGGCTTCGATCTTGCCAATCGCGGGCTGGCATGGCGCGTCTTTTGGGAGGCGACGGGCGAAGAAGCGCCGCTGGCACAGATGCGCGGCATGGTCGAACTGGCGGGCAATACGCTCCGCGTCCAGCCGCAAACCGCGCCGCTGACGCCGATCCAGCATACCGACGTGAATCCGTTCGGCGTCAACACGTTCTTGCAGCTTGAAGTCGAACCCGCCAAGCGCGAACGCCAGATGCAGATGCTTGCCGACGCCGGATTCGGCTGGATTCGCCAGCAGTTCCCGTGGGAAGATATCGAAATTCACGCGCGTGGCGATTTTGAAGATCGGCGCAATGTCGCCGCGATTGGCGTGGTCGATGCGTGGGCGAAGTACGATCAGATCGTCACGCTGGCGGAACAATACGACGTGGATATCATCGCGCGCCTCGATAATCCGCCCGCGTGGTCGCACGCCAACCCCGACAGCGGCACGTTCGCCCCGCCCGACGACGTGCAAGATTACGTCAATTTTGCCGCCGCCGTCGCCCAACGCTATCGCGGACGGCTGCGCTACTATCAAATCTGGAACGAGCCGAACATCTTCCCGGAATGGGGCAATCAGCCCGTCAATCCAGAGGCATACACCGACATGCTGTGCCGGACATATGCCGCGCTGAAAGTTGTCGATCCCGAAATCGTCGTGATCGCGGCGGCGCTCTCACCCACCGTCGCACTCTTGCCGGAAAATCTCAACGAATTCTTGTTCTTGGAGCGCATGTATGCGGCAGGCGTGTCCGATTGTTTCGATATCATGTCCGCGCAAGGCTACGGCTTCTTCAGCGGGCCCACTGACCGCCGGATGCGCAGCGTAACCAACAATTACCCGCGTTCGCTGTACCTGCGCGACATCATGGTGGCGCACGGCGACGCCGACAAGCCGATTTGGATCAGCGAGGCGGGCTGGAATCCGATGGATGCGCCGGAAGTGCCGCCTGACGTGACCGGGCGCGAGAATTTCGGCGTCGTCACGCGCGACCAAGCCGCCGCGTACATGCCAATGGCGTATGAACGGATGCAGCGCGAATGGTCGTGGGTTGGCGTGATGAACGTGTGGTTTTTCAAGCGTCCCGACGAAAGCGAAAGCGGGCAATCGTGGTACTACTTTCGGATGCTTGAGCCGGATTTCACGCCGCTGCCGATTTATAGCGCGCTGCGCGATTACATCACGACGCTGACGCCGACGTTGTATCCGGGTGTGCATCAAGAAACCGACTGGGCAATCCAGTACGCGGATTTCCCAGCAGCGGATCGGGAAACAGCCGAAATCGTCCAATTTGTGGACGCCGACGGCGCGCAATTTGGACGCGCCCGACGCGCCGGCAGCGTGCAGTTCACAGCGCATGGCACGGACGTGATCTTGCGCTGGCGCGCGTCGAATCCAACGGGCGACAGCGTCTTGTTCGTGGAAGTCGATGGCGCGCCGGGCAGTGCCGCCGATAGACAAGACACGGCTGATGGGTGGCGTTTGACGCGGTTGCATCAATCATTGACGGCGGAAACGCACACGTTCAGCGTAGCAGGCGCGCTGTTGGTCGATGCCGTGATCGTCACGGATCACACGGGCGAGCGCATCGTATTCGCGCTGGTATCCGCCGCGCTGATTCTGCCGTTAATCGTTGTGTTGATCGCGCTGCGACGACGATGATACAGGACATTTCACCGCAGAGCGCACAGAGAAACGCAGAGAAAGGATTACTTCTGTGTATCTGTGTCGCTGTGGTTATTTTGCTTTTTGCAGCTTTCCTCCGTTTCCACCATCTCGGCACACAATCGCTGTGGTACGACGAGGGCAACAGTTATGTCCAGTCGATCCGCACCTTCACCGAAATTGCAGACAACGCGGCGCGCGATATTCATCCACCCGGCTACTATTGGTTGCTGGCGACGTGGCGCTTATTGACGGGCGAAAGTGAGTTCGCGCTCCGTTCGCTGTCGGCGTTCGCGTCGATCCTCACGGTGGCGCTTACGTTCGCAGTTGGACGGCGGCTGTTCGGCGGCGTTGGCGGGTTGATCGCGGCGGCGTTCACGGCGCTGAACACGTTCAGCATCTACTATGCGCAAGAGGCGCGCATGTATGCGTTGTTGTCACTGTGGGGGACGGCGAGTCTCTATACGCTGATTCGATTACTCGATCAGCCGACGCGCGGCAATGTGATCGCGTTGGGGTTGCTCAACGCAGCGGGGTTGTGGACACAGTATGCGTTCCCATTCTTCATGATCGCGCAAGGCGTGATCACGATAACCTCACTCCCCAACCCCCTCTCCCTACCAAAGACGGCGAGTCTGACCGCACGACGCTTGGTGCGGTTGCTCGCTTTCGCCGCCGCCAACATCCTCGCTATCGCGCTGTTCGCGGCGTGGCTGCCGACGGCGCTCAACCAGATCACGACATGGACACAGCTCCGCGATGTCGCGCCGCTCTCGGAGTCACTGCCGATGCTGCTGCGCTGGCTGGCGTTCGGCATCACGGCGGACACCATCGCGCCCGCTATCGTAATCGTGCTGCTGCTGTTCGGCTTACGCTATCGACGCGGTGACAGCCGACGCGCGTTCGTTGTGCCGATTGCATCGACAGTCGTCCCCGTCGGCGTCTTTCTGGCGCTCGGACTGTTCCGCGAAGCCAATCTGAAATTCCTGCTGCCCGCGCAAGTCGGCATGGCGCTGTGGTTAGCGCGCGGGATCGTCGGCGTGGCGGGATTGCAAAACCTCACCCCCCGACCCCCTCTCCACTTCGTAGAGAGGCGGGATGCGCAGCGCCTAAATCGCCTTTCCACATGGAGAGGCGATTTAGGGGTGAGGTTGATCCCCTCCCTCGCCGCCGTCGCCGCCTGCGCATGGATGATCGTCACGTTGGGGAACGGGATCGCGCCGCTGTATGACGATTCCCGCTATCAACGTCCAGATTATCGCGCTGTTGCCGCTGCGATTGCGTCCGACGCGCGCGCCGATGATGCCATTATTTTGGACGCCCCGAATCAAGCCGAAGTCTTCGGTTACTACTATGCTGGCGATCTGCCGCTGTATCCACTTCCGGCGGGCTTGGGCGGGGACGATGCTGCCACACGCGCCGAAGTCGAACGGATCATCGCCGCGCATCGGCGCGCATTCGTCGTGTTCTACGGCGAAACCGAGCGCGATCCGCAGCGCATCGTCGAGACGACGCTCGACGCGGGCGCATTCGAGTTGGGCGATACATGGTACGGCGATGTTCGCTTGGCGCGCTATGTCATGCCCGCGCCGCTCGATTTCGTGCATGAGTTCGATACGGCGTTCGGAACGAGTATCCTGCTGGATCGCTACGCGCTCAACGGACGCGATCCCGACGATGAATTCAGCATCCGCGCCGCGCCGGGCGATGTGCTGCAAGCGCGCTTGGAATGGCGCGCCCTTGCGCCCCTGACGCCGCGCTACAAAGTCTTTTTGCAGCTGCTCGACGCGAACGGCGTGCTGATCGCACAGCGCGACAGCGAACCCGGCGGCGGCTTGGCGCTGACCACGACTTGGACCCCAGACGAGCTTGTGATCGACAATCACGCGCTGCTTGTGCCAGCGGATGCGCCGTCCGGCATATACACGCTGATCATGGGACTGTATGATATCAACGAACCGACAGCGCGCTTGCCTTACAGCATCGGGCGCGATACGATGGGCGATGCGCTGACCTTGGCGCGCGTGGCGGTGAGTTGAAGCGCCGTTATCAGATAAATGATTATTCATCGGCTTTTCATCGAATACCCACCTTTGGATTACTATAATTCTATATATTCAGCGATTTGTAAGCGTTTAGCGCGCCATACTGCTGCTTTAATGCGCGCAAATCATCGGGAGAACACGGTATGTCGATATTGGTGACTGGTGCAGGCGGTTTCGTCGGAAACAATGTGGTGCGGCGCTTGGTCGAGGCGGGGCGTCCGGTACGCGCATTAGTGCGCAGCATCGAAAAGTCGAAAGCCCGCTTGGCGGATGTGGCGGGCAAAATCGAGTTCGTCGAAGGGGATGTGACCGAACGCGGCAGCCTTGACGGCGCGCTGCGCGATGTGTCAGCGATTGTCCACACGGTCGCTATCGCGCTGGAGCGCGGCGGACAGACCTATGAAGAAGTCAACTTTCAGGGGACGATCAATCTGGTGGACGCCGCCGAACGCGCGGGCGTGCGCCGCTTCATCAACGTGAGCCAGAACGGGGCGCGCCCCGATCACTTCTCGCGTTTCTTACGCAGCAAGGGCAAAGCGCAAGAATATGTCGCCTCGTCCAATCTCGAATGGACGGCGATCCGCCCCTCCGCAATCTTCGGACCCCAAGACGAATTTTTCAATACATTCGCGCGCTTGATCCGGCTGACCCCGTTGGTATTCCCACTGATTGGCGGCGGCACGGCACAGTTTCAGCCCGTCTCGATTTTCGATGTGGTCGAGAGCATCTTTCGCTCGCTGGACGACAACGCCACGATTGGCAAAGAATTTGAACTGGGCGGACCCGAAATTCTGACGTTGGGCGAGATCGAAGCGCGCATCCTCGCGGCGATGGGTGAAAAACGCGCGATGATCAGCGCGCCCGTCGGTTTGCTGCGTCCCGCCGTCTTTGTGATGGAAAAGACACTGCCCGGCACGCCGGTCTCGCTCACGCTGTTGGAACTGCTGAAAGAGCCGAACATCGTGCGCGATAACGCGCTGGTGACGTATTTCAAGTTGCAGCCGCGCGCATTCTCGGGTGACAACATTGCGTATCTGCGCGCTGCCAACGCAGGCACAGCGATCAAGAAGTTCCTGACGGGCGCGACGGTGAATTAAGGGCAGGAATGAGGACTGCGTAAAAAGCGAACCGAAATTGACGTGCTGTAGGGACGTGCCGCTCGCAAGCGAGTGGGACGCCCCTACTTATACTTAACCTGAGTTTCGGATAGCTTCACCTCACCCCTAAATCCCCTCTCCACTGCGTGGAGAGGGGACTTTCATATCCATCGTGAGCCGTCCTGCTCCCCTTCTCTACGTAGTGGAGAGGGGGTTGGGGAGTGAGGTGAACCCTAAAGTCACGCAAAATACCTATCCGAAACTCAGGTTACTCAGCACTCAGTACTGCTTTTACTTCTATTCCCTACAGCGAGATGCTTTCGCGCACGCTGAACAGTCCGGTTGCGCCGCTCGGCAGTGTCCCCGCGCGCGCCTCGATCTGCGGCGTGCCGTCCGATTCGACGCAGCGAACTACGAACGTGTGCGATCCCTCGCTGAATTCCCAGTCGTAGCGCCACAACTGCCATGTGCGATCCGATATCGGCGCGCGCAGGGTAACTTCCGTCCAATCGCCATCATCGACGCTGATTTCCACGCGCGCGACGCCGCGTGCGCCCGCCCATGTGATGCCGCCAATTGGAACGATAGTCGTGCCAGCGTTCTCGGTGATGTTGTCGATGTAGACCGTATCGATCACCGATGTAGCGCGCGTTATGGCGTCTTTATCCCACCCGCGCCGCACCCAATAGCCGTCCTCGTCCGCGCCGATGAACTCCATCCCCATGATCCACTTCGGCTGTTTCATGCCAAACAAGTTGGGAACGTGGATACGCAGCGGAAAACCATACTTGTTGGTCAGCGGCTGTCCATCCCAATCGTATGCCAGCATGATCCGCTCGTCCGACGCGATCAAATCGAGCGCGACGGTCTCATCGAAGCCATCGCCGCCCGTGATCTTGAGGTGCGTCGCGCCGTCGGGGATGCCGACCTCCGCCAAGATGGTCTGCATACTCACGCCCGTCCAGCGCGTGGTGCTGATCAGCTCGCCGCCGACAGGATTGGAGATGCAGGACATAGTGATATACACATCCGTCGCCGGGAACGCGCGAATTTCATCCAATGTCAGCGTCTTGAGCGTTTCCTCACTGCCGCTGAGTCGCGTGGTGAAGGGCAGCATGTACCCTTCCGGCTCGATCACGACGGGTGTGGTGCGAATATCGATGCGGTAGTGGTCTTCCACCGGCGTGATCTCGCGGCGCGTGCCGGGTGCAGGCTCAAATCCATCCGCAGAATTGGCGAGTCCGTCAGGCAGCGCCGCAACGCTTGTCCCGGATGATGCCGACGAGTCGGAGTCACCGCTGTTCAACAGCGCACTGACGCCCGCGCCCACGACGGTGATCGCCGCCGCCGCGCCGCCCACGCGCACGATAAACTGACGACGATCAATGGCTTCGGCGCTCGCCAGCGCGGCATTCGCATCCGCCGTAACGGAAGCAGACTGCGCCAAGCGCATGTAGACCACGTTGATCAGCATTCCCCACACCAGCGACAAGCCAACGATCCAGATCGCCGCGCTCATCGGTGCAGCGGACGCATCGAAGTTGACCGCAAGGCTGATCAACAGCAGCGGCACACCGATTACGATGCCCAAAACGATGCCGGGCAGGTTCGATGGCGCACTGGCAGCGCGGCGCACACGATTCATGATGAAGAAGTAAAGCGCGCCGATGATAACGCTCAACAGCAGCGCGATCCCCACACCTATCGCTTGTTCCGCCAGCTTGGCGACCGTATCCAGCCGCCCCAAGCCCAAGCCCGTGATCACGGCGATCATGATTTCTTTGCCCGTGTTGATCGCGGCACTCGGCAGCACCGGGACGAGCCAATCGAACAAGTCAAATGGGAAGAATGGCAAGCCCAATAACGCATTGCCCAACGCAAACACGACGATCACCGGTGCGGCGATCAGCAAGCCGATCAATCCGCCCGTCAAAATCGATGGTTTTCTCACAGGATGCTCCGATAAACTCATTCATATTCAGGGTTACGAGTTTCATTGTAGTCTTGGATGCTTAGGCGCGCGTTACAAAAGCAAGTCAGTTTGCGAGTTTTTGCGATTGACCTGATGCGCGCTATTCTATAACGTTCCATATAACAGGATGATCGGTGTCAAGATGCTGCGTAAAGCCATTTCACTGCTCGAGACAGCCCTTGTTCGGACTCGGCTTACAAGCGGTCGTGATGCCATCGTACTGGATTTGAATGATTTTGGTCACGTTCGTACCGCCCATAACTTGATTACACTGTTCGTCGCGGGGGGGCATGACCATCTCATCCTCCGCGTCCGTCTGGCGCGGCGCACGGCGCAAATCCTCAATATACTCCTGTGGTATCCGCAGGTTCGCCTCGTTTGGACGGCGACACCCGCCGACAAACTCGTGCGGGCGGTCGGCGATTATATGCCGGGCATGGCTGTGTCTGATGATCATATGATCGCCCCCTATCCGATGCACCCACAGCTCTACAGTCAGTATCGTGAACAACCCCGTTTGGTCGCGTATCGACGTTCGCAGCGTTCTATTCCCGTGTTGTTCGCGGGCGCACGCGGCGAGGGATACAAGGCGGTCACAGGAATGCTCCCCCGTCATGAAATCATCCAGCATGTCACGGCGACCGAGCGCGTATTCGTGTCGCCGCGCGTGGATCAAGCGCGCTGGCTGGCTTTATTATCGTCGGCAAATTTCTTCCTCGCGCCGCCGGGTGTGGTGATCCCCTTCAGCCACAATCTGACCGAAGCGATGGCGGTCGGCACGATCCCGATCACGAATTACGCGCACTGGTACACACCGCCGCTTGTGGATGGCGAGACGTGTTTGACGTTTTCCACGCTCGCTGAACTCGACGCCGCCCTTGACCGCGCGCACCAAATGTCCCCGCAAGCCATCGCAGATATGCGCCAACGTGTAATTGCTTATTACGAACACGTTTTCACGCCTGCCGCCTTTGTGCGCCGGATCATGCAAAATCCAGCGTCGATCATCGATGTGCATTTTCTCGATGAACTAAAACCAATGGTCGTTGAAGCCCGCGCTCACGAATGAAGCGTTTGATTTCATCGGGGAGCGAATGGCTAAACGCACAGGATTAGCACGGGGACGAACGACCAATGTCCCCAGCCTAACCTGAGTTTTGGATAGCTTCACCTCACCCCCCAACCCCCTCTCCATTGCATGGCTGAGGGGAGGACATGTTTGGTTTTCTCCCTGATTCACCTCACCCCCCAGCCCCCTCTCCACGCTGTGGAGAGGGGGTCGGGGGTGAGGTGAACGGTTTAGAGCCTATCCAAAACTCAGGTTATCTTATGCACGCCGCCGTTACAGCGCGCCCATCATCTCCATGTCGGTAATTGACAGCGCAATGAAAAAGCGGCGCAGCGACTCGCGCAATGCGCTGCATTCGGGCGCTTCGTCCATCGTTGGCGGCATGAGCATCGTCATTTCGCCCGTTTCTTCCATCATCATCATGCTCATCATGTCTTCGTCGCTCATACGCATGACTTCGATGATGCGGGTCATCATCATGTCGTTCACCATCGAGTCGGGGATCGCCATCATGCTGTCCATCATGCCCATCATACCCATCGCCATCGGCGTGAATTGACCTTCTTCAAAGCCCATCAGGCTGAAGTCCATCTCGTCGCCCGCCGCGATCATGACATCGATCACGGCGGCATAGTTGAAGTAACGTTCGGCAATAAACTTGCTCAGGATTACGTCTTGATCGCATTCAACCATTGCCGTTTCTTGCGGCAAGACGGCGGGAACGGCGACGAACGACAGCGCGATGACCAACATGACCAGCAATGAACGGAAACGACGCATCGTATCTACTCCTCGACAACATCTCAAAAGCCATCCTGAACATCGTATGAAATTCTTGCGAAAAGATAACGCACGCTGAAATCACCTCAAGGGGAGCGTGAAGCGAAAGCAGGTACCGCGCGTCGGATGGGTTTGTACGTCCAACGTCCCGCCGTGAACCTCGACAAACTGCCGCGCAATCGCCAAGCCCAAGCCCGCGCTGCGCATCTGATCGCGCTGTCCCCGCGCGCGTTCGCCCATGTAGAAGCGCGTGAAAATGTGCGCTTGGACGTCGGGCGCGATGTACGATCCGGTGTTATGGACGCTGACGCGGATCGCCCTCGCGTTCTGATCGGCGCGCAGCGTGATCGTCCCGTCGGGCGGCGTATGTTTGAGCGCATTATCGAGCAGGTTATTGAGGACGCGCTGAATTTTGTTGGGCGCGATCATCACTGGGTCGAGCGGATCGACGATGTGCGCATTGAGCGTAATGTGCTTATGCTCGGCGCGCGCGCGCAGACTGCTCAGCGTATCCGAGATCAGATCGCGCAGTGAGGTGAGTTCGCAGTCCAGCCGCGTCTGCCCCGCATCGAACTGCGCTAAATCGAATAGATCATCGGTTAAGTGGGTGAGATTGGCGATCTCGCGCTGAATATCGCTCAAATAGCGCGCCGTCGTCTCTGGATCGTCCACGACACCATCGATCAGCGCCTCGCTCATTGCGCGCATCGCTGCCAGCGGCGTCCGTAGGTCGTGCGACACCCACGCGACCCAATCGCGCCGGGTTTGCTCCAGGTCGCGCTTCTCTTCTTCGAGCTTCTGCCACGTCGCCAACACTTGATTGAACGAAACCGCCAACTGGGTCAGTTCGTCGTTGCCCGTTTCGCTCAGTCGGACGTGCCGTTCGCCCGCCTGTAAGCGCCGCGCCGCGTGCATCAAGTCCGACAGCCGCGCGATGATCGATGCCGCGATGTAAAATGCCGCGAGGATCGCAATCACCCCCGCGAACAGTACCAGCCCCAAAATTAAGCCCAAATCGTGATCGCTGATGAACATCAGCCACGATGTCACCGATACGTTGACCACCATTAAGATAACGGTCAGCGCCGCCATACTGATCAGCGCCCAACGCAAGCTGCCGAACCACTGCGTCAGCCGCCGCACGTAAATCCAATACGCCAACAGCAGCGTTGCGCCGCCCGTCACGCCCATATAGAGAAACAAGAGGTTGATGTCTTCGGAGGGCGCGGGCGTCATGGTCGGGATGAGCAAGAACAACGCCAACCCGAACGCGCCAATGATCAAAGCGCCCGATGTGAGCAGCGTTTTCATGCTGGCTCGAACTTATAGCCGACACCCCAGACGGTTTGAATATAGAGGGGGTGCGCTGGATCGTGTTCGAGTTTTTCGCGCAAGCGGCGAATATGCACCGTGACCGTGCTGGCATCGACGTAATATTCATGATTCCAAACCAGATCGAGCAGTTGCTCGCGCGTGAACACCTGCTGGGGATGCCGTACCAAGGTATAGAGCAAATCGAACTCTTTGGCAGTCAGGGTCACCACGGCGCCATCCCGCTCGACGCGATGACGCGCCGGCTCAATCGTCAGCGCGCCAACCGTGAGCGGTTTATCCGTTGACGGTGCGGTTGGCAAGGCGCGTTTCAAAACCGCTTTCACCCGTGCCACCAACTCGCGCGGGCTGAACGGCTTGACGATGTAATCATCCGCGCCCAACGCGAAGCCCTCTAAGCGATCCGACTCCGCGCCGCGCGCCGTCAGCATGATCGTCGGCGGGAGCGATGCGGCGCGCGCCTCCGCGAAGGTGAAGCCATCGATATCGGGCAGCATCACATCGAGGATCAACAAATCGACCGCCTCCGCGCGCAGCAGCGCATCCGCCACGCTTGCCGTCTCGGCATCCAAAACGAGGAAGCGTTCGCGCTCCAAGTAGCGGCGCACCACGTCGCGGATGGTCGCTTCATCGTCTACGATTAGAATCGTCGGTCGGTTCATCAGCCGCTCTCGTTGATCGCGTCCAGTTTCGCGTGCAAATCTTACGTCCAGCTTACACGATCCGCCGATGAGATGATATACGTTCTACGGGAATCAAAACGGGCGCGTGCGACGCGCCCGTTCGCGGGGCTGTTTGGCTTACGGCAGCGCCGCCCCCGGCTGATAGCATTCCGTCCCGACCAGCGGCAGCGTCGAACGCCGTCGCAAATCGACGTTATCCAACTGCGTCCACGCCTGCCCCGACACGCTCTCGAAGATCGAGACATGCACCGGATTCCACACCGTGTAGTTGAACGTCCGCATCGTGTGCCGCGCCAACGCCGTCCCGCCCGGCAGCCAGAAATTGCACGTCTGCGAGTCCGTCCAATCGCCGTCGTTCAAAATCACCGTGATCCGCTTCGCCGTCGCGCTGCTGTTGCCCAAGTCGAGCGTCAACTCGAAGCGCGACGCCGCGTTGAGCTGCGCCGTCGTGTTGACGACCGTCGCGTTCGCCGCCCCGCCGACCGTCTTGTAGAATTCCAACATGCCCGCTGTCAACTGATAGGTGATATCGCCGCCGAAATACCAGCCGTTCAGTCCATTGGCAAAATTGCCGTTGCTGAACAAGTTCGCCGCGTCCGTCCCGCTTGCCGCCGTCGGGATATTTGGATCGGTGCAGGTGGTGCTGACGACGCTGCCGCCCGGCTGTTGGCGGACTTCGACATTATCGACGCGCAGCCAGCCCGTTCCGGTCGCCGTGCCTTCGGACAGCGTGAGCCGCAGATTGCCCCACGCTTGCGGCGTATACGTGCGCACAATGAACGTGTTCAGCGCGGCGCTGGCAGGCAGCCAGAAGACGCAGTTTTGCTGGCGTGTCGGGTCATTGGCGTCTTCGAGCGTGACGGTGAGACGCTTGCGGACGGCGCTGCTGTTGCCGATGGACAGGCGCGCTTCGAGCGGCGTGAGGGCGGGGAGGGCGACGCCCGTCGTCTGGCTGATCGCGCCGCTGGTGGAGGTGGTCGTGCGGTAGAACTCCAGCACGTTGCTTTGGATGCGCGACACGAGGTCGCTGGCGTTGGGGGTGGCGGCGGCTGTCCACGGCGAGAGCGCACCGGTGGCGAACGTACCATTGGTGATCAAGTTAGGAGTTGGAATGACCAACCAGCAGGGAAAGAGACTTCTGACGGACGTATCCGTTAGAAGTTGTACGTTGATTCCATTTGAGTTCATTACATAAATTGCAGGATTGTCGTTCCCATGTCGAAGGGAAACGAAGGCAATTTTACTTCCGTCTGGAGACCAACTCGGCATTCCATCGTACGTTGAGCTTGTTGTTAAACGAACGATGTTGCTTCCATCGGCATTCATTACATAAAGTTCATCATTGCCATCGCGGTCGGAGCGAAATGCTATTTTTGTGCCATCTGGTGACCATGATGGTTCCCGATCAACCGCAGCGGAGTTGGTGATTTGAGTTACATTACTTCCATCGGGATTCATCAAAAATATTTCAGGATTGAGGTCATCAACACCAACCTGAAGTACTGAGACAAATGCTATTCTCGTTCCATTCGGAGACCAAGTCGGACTGGCATCGCTTCGATCATTGTCTGTAAGGCGAACGATGTTCGAGCCATTACTGTTCATCACATAAATTTCATTTCCTTCTTCCACAATAGTATCGTCACGATTAGCGGTATAGGCTATCCGAGTCCCATCTGGCGACCATGATGGTTGGCTGTTATACGAAGTTTCGTCGGTAATGGTGACTCGATTCGCTCCATTCCAATCAATGGTTTCAATACGTCTACCATTTGTTACACCTGTGAATATCGATGAGAACGCTATACGAGTCCCAGACGATGCGCAAGTAGGGCTAATTTGATCACTTGGATAAGTTTCAATTCGTCTAGCATTTGAACCATTTATATTCATGGTAAATATATTCATCGGGCCCCAATAGTTTGAAGAGTAAACTATTTGAGTAACAGATGAACTGCCTTGTGCCGTAGCATGTGCTCTAGGATAGGCAATGCAAAAGATGGCAATCAACAGCAGAATTGGTCTTCTGAACATGTATTCCTCCTATATCACTATAGATGATTTTAAAAGTAATTTAATACATTTTAAGATAACGATTTTCCTCAATTTGTCCTAGAACTCCGTTATCAAAATACGAATACGAATACCAAGTTAGTGGATAAAGCGTTTGGGCATATCCTTGATATCGGGGATCAGCCGTATTGCGGACTTGTCCTTGTTGTGCATCAGTTTCCAAACGAACGTTACCAGTTGTACACGGGCATCTGCCGAATATACGACCGTTTGTTGCGGTCAGAAAGTATGTTATCTCTTGACTTGCTCGTGCTTGATACGTGGTGTAATCAGCAACATCACCTTGACGATATTCTTGAACTTGTCCCAAAAATAGCAATAGTCCCTCTTCGCTGCAGCTTCCGACATTGTTGGGAACATCTTCAGGATCATCGCACTTATTAAACATTTGTTCTACTACAGTATATATAAAATCATTATGAACATCTTGATTGCACGGCTCAGGGGTGAATTGCACAGGTACTGGAACAGAGCCCGGCGTTGGATATGGAGTGGGTAAGGGTGCTGGAAAACCAGGGGAGTTATTATCAACACAGCCGGAAATAGTCTGCAGAAATTCTCCTCCTTCGCCTTCAAGAATTAGCGCGACTAGCTGTGACCAAGTAAGCGATGCCTCAAAATTACGGTAAGTCCGTAAAGCACACGCAATGCCCTCTTCCGGCTCTGAGTCATCAATGTTGACGAGATTGCACTCTTGATCTGACTCATAAGAAATTGGCGGTATTAAAGCATTCGGAGAAACCGTGAGTGACCAAGGTGTCAAACTTGGTTTCCACTTTGGAAACCATCCTGTTCCAATTGAGATGGTTCCAACATTATAGACGAGTTGAAACGTTTTGTTGGTCGCATTAAAAGTTGACATATAGGCATATGATCCGCCGCCCGGTATCCAAACTCGTCCCCAAGTTGCATTCACCGATGGGTCGAATGTCTCAACCGTACCAATCGCGCCTGTTGAAGTATTGAAACTCACCATCGCAAACGTTGGATTTGCCGGATCACTAACAACCCAAAACGCGAGGCGACTGGCATCACCTGCCCAGAAAGGGAGTGAGTAACTGTTCGTTGTCGGTAGAGAAACTACTGAGCCAACTCCATTAGAACGTATAACGTTAATTTTATAAGTGGTTGCAGCATTATCTGTTGAAGTAAAGGCAATCCATTGACCATCAGGCGACCACACGGGTAAAAAGTTGATTGGGTTCGTAACTGATGAAGTGAGATTACGGAGATTTGTTCCGTCTGTTTTCATCACATAAATATCAACTCGACCTGTTTCTCGACTCCGAACAAATGCTACCTCATTGTTGCTTGTAGAAGGAGACCAAACCGGATCCCAAAAAGTTCCATTTATACGCGGTAAAATCAAAGATGTAGTCCCGCCGAGTGCCTCAGTTGAACCGTTCGATAAATTATAACGATTTACTTGAACTGTAGGTGACAAAAAGGCTAAATATTGACCAGTGAGTGACCATTCAGGAAACCCGCCATTCAAACTTGTAATTAAATTTGCGTTGTTATCTAAAATACGAACTTCGCTTGTAACAAAATTACTTCCTGTCATATACGCGATATTTCGACCAATTGGACCTTGAGGCAGAAATTCAGGCGTTATATCGGTCATCAATGTAGCGGTTGGTTCTAAAGTTGGCGTGGGCAGCAGCGTTCCATCGAGGGCAATGGCGGGCATCGTCGCAATCGCGGGCGCGTCGGCAGCACCCGAATAGCTCGGCGTCTCCCCCTCCGTGATCGTCCCCTCTTGCGACCCAACCGACATCAGATTGAGCGCCAAGAGGACGATGAGCAGCAGCATAACGCTGAGGACGCATGAGGCTTTACCCGCTTATCAACCGTGACGATTGCTCATGATAGTACTATTTTTTTTTGCGGTATGTCAAGTTACATTGTGTTAACGTTCGTCGTCACGGCAGCGCCGCCCCTGGCTGATAGCATTCCGTCCCGACCAGACTCAGCGTCGAGCGGCGGCGCAGATCGACGTTATCCAACTGCGTCCACGCCTGCCCTGACACGCTCTCGAAGATCGAGACATGCACCGGATTCCACACCGTATAATTGAACGTCCGCATCGTGTGCCGCGCCAGCGCCGTGTTGCCAGGCAGCCAGAAATTGCACGTCTGCGAGTCCGTCCAATCGCCGTCGTTCAAAATCACCGTGATCCGTTTCGCCGTCGCGCTGCTGTTGCCCAAATCCAGCGTGAGTTCGAAGCGCGATGCCGGGTTGAGCTGCGCCGTCGTGTTGACGACCGTCGCGTTCGCCGCCCCGCCGAGCGTCTTGTAGAACTCCAACACGCCCGCCGTCAGTTGGTAGGTGATGTCCCCGCCGAAGTACCAGCCGTTCACGCCATTGCTGAAATTGCCGTTGCTGAACAGATTCGCGGCGTCCGTTCCCGTCGCCGCCGTCGGGATGTTCGGATCAGTACACGTTGTGCTGAGGATGCTGCCGCCCGGCTGCTGGCGGACTTCGACGTTATCGACGCGCAGCCAGCCGCTGCCCGTCGCCGTGCCTTCGGACAGCGTGAGCCGCACATTGCCCCACGCTTGCGGCGTGTACGTGCGCATGATGAATGTGTTGAGCGCGACGCTAGCGGGCAGCCAAAAGACGCAGTTTTGCTGCCGCGTCGGGTCGTTGGCATCTTCCAATGTGACGGTCAGGCGCTTGCGGACGGCGCTGCTGTTGCCGATGCTCAAGCGGGCTTCGAGCGGGGTGAGCGCGGGGATCGCCACGCCCGTCGTCTGGCTGATCGCGCCGCTGGTGGAGGTGGTGGTGCGGTAGAACTCCAAGACTTGGCTTTGGATGCGTGATACAAGGTCGCTGGCGGTGGGGGCGGCGCTGGTCGTCCACGGGGAGAGCGCGCCGGTGGCGAAATCGCCATTGACGATCAAATTGGTGTTGACGGTGGGCGTGATCGTCGGCGTGCGCGTGGGCGTGGCGGTAGCGGTGTTGGTACGGGTAGGCGTCGCTGTAAGTGTGTTCGTGCGTGTCGGGGTAGCGGTCGCCGTGTTGGTACGGGTGGGCGTCGCTGTGGGCGTGTTCGTGCGCGTGGGCGTGGCGGTAGCCGTGTTCGTGCGGGTGAGCGTCGCTGTATTTGTCTGAGTAAAGGTTGGTGTGACAGTAGAATCTATGATAGTGATTGGCTGGCTGACAGCACTGTTCAACCCTAAAACAGATGCACTAATCTGTTTAACGCCGGAAACGTCAAAGCGTAAATTGGAAAAAGTTGCGACTCCACTTGCATCGGTTGTTTGAGATAAAGTTCCGCTCAGTGTACCTGTACCTGAAAAAAGTGATAAAGCGATATTGACATTACTCTGAGGTATTGGCTCACCCCATGGATTTTCCAATTGGACGCTCAAAGATGAGAGCGGAGAATTTAAGTAGCCTATAGTTGGCTGATTGGTTATTTTTAGTGATGCAGTCAACCAACAGGGATCGTTTTCATCTCCAAGCAGACTTGTTAAACTTTGGCGATTTGTACCATCGGTGTTCACTGCATAAATGTTGAGATTTTCTCCATTAGGATTAGGATCGTAAACAAATGTAATCATGCTACCATCGGGAGTCCATGCCGGGTCTAAATTTAACCCCTGTTCGTTTGTAATGTTTAATTTATTTCCTCCATCTCTATTCATAATATAAATGTCATAAATATTCAGCTCATATTCCGTCGAGTATACTATTGAGTTTCCATCCGGTGACCATGCAGGATCAAAATCATTGTAAGTGTTGTTTGTTAACTGAAATGTTATTTGAGTTAGTGAATCAAATCGGTAAATTTCACCATCCCCATCTTGATACGAAGTATAAATCAGTTGTGTTCCATCAGGCGACCAAGATGGATCATCTTCTATATTCGCACTAGAAAATACTTGAGAAAGCAACAATGATTCTACATTGATAGTGTAACTACGAATATTTGCGTTGATGTTTGAAGCAAAAACTATTTCATCTTCTAGTGGTGTCCAGCTCGGATTTGCTTTGATATGAATATCCTCAAGCAGCAAGCTCTGTAAACCGGTGGAAATATCAAGTGCGACCAATGCTGATATAGCCGGTTCACTAGCTACATAAACTACACGTTGACCCGTTGCTGAACAAGCTGGATCGACGTTACGTATTCCTCCAACTGAGATTCGCTCAGGATTTGTGCTGCCTGGTCGAAGCGCATAGATTTCTGGGTCGCCCTCGTGTTCTGCCGAGAAAACTAAAGTGTAGAGACTGAGAGGATTGTACTGAGCAAAGCTGATGGAGGATTGTAGAGAAATCACACACATTATACACATTACTAAAATTAACCTTGATTTCATTTTGAATCCCCCTTAGTTATGATTATGCACGCTAATAAAGCTTAAAAAACTTCAAAGAAAGGACCGTATCTCGTTGCGTTTATCGAATTATAAATTATATAATTGTAAGTAAGCCTTGTAATAACAGGATCGCCATAGCTATATGTTTCAGGAGTCAAATCGTTTTGCCATCCGCAAGGGCATTCTTGATATGTTAGCTGGTTTGTCATAAATAAATTCATTAAATCAACCGCATAAGAGCGATATCTATTAAGATAAATCCCCATATTACTTACCGAATCTCCTTGATAATTCCAGTTTCTGAATCCTTCCGAATCTATCAAAACCCGCATGAACGTTTCTTCGGAGCAAAAAGCTCTCGATCCGTCCGCTCGTCCTGAGCATGTATTGAAAAACAATTGTACCGCTGCATATAGCACGTTGTTTTTGAGAGTTCTACAAGAATCAGTTGTCACAACAAAATCTGAACCAATTCTATCGACACAAACTCCGATGTTAAGAAGCCCAGTTCGGATAACTGTTCCTGATACACCCAATAAATATTCATACGCCGGCTGAATATTTACTATAACGTCACCAACACCATCATAGAGATTTCCATCCCCAAGCGGATCAAGTATCGAATTTGCTTCCCAATACAAGTACAATGCAGGGATATTGCCCCAATTGACATTCATACCGCTTAACGTTAAATAAGTAATTCTCTCATAAGCACATCGTCTTAATGATGTTGCGCTGGTAATGCGAGGAACACATACACCAGAATAGTCCGCATTTAGGTTAACTGGAATTAAGTTATCTGGATAAATAGGAACTGTTCCATTCCCTGAGGGCCAAGTTGTTGGCGGTGCAGGTGGAGTAGGTGTTGCGCTAGGCGTCGGACTTGGCGTAAATGTCGGCGTAAAGGTAGGTGTTACTGTTGGCGGAAGGAGTCTTGGGTCGCAAGTTAAACTCGATGCCGTATAAACAAAGTTAGATATCCATCCTACTTGGGATTGGAAAACGACTTGAACCCATTCAATTGCACCAGATGCTGGAGACCCGTTAATAACAGGGAGATCAAGTGTTCCCCAAGGGATTGCCGTAATAATTGCAGCAGAACTGTTCGGTCCAACACGCATGTTTCCCCCAGTACCCTCACCTGTCGAGTTCATGTCCACTGTGCATGTCGTTTGAGTGGATGTAACGGTTGGGCGAAGCGTTGGAGTGGGAGCGATGGACTGCGCTAGGAGACTCCAGCGTGCATTCGTCTCATAGGCACTGCTCGATGTAATGCGCCGTACACGACTGGGATTGATCCCCAAGGCATACAAATCATAAGACTGGCTTCGCGATGACTCGACAAGGATCCAAGTTGAGTCGGAACTCCAACTTGGATTTCTATCGCTGATGTGCGATCCTGCCAATCGATATGCAGTTGAAGGCTGAGCAATATTCATGATATAAATGCCTTCACTGCCGAGTCGTCCACTGTAGTAGGCAAAACGGTTATTGTCGGCACTCCAGACGGGTGAGTGTTCCCAATCGTCATTGTCGGTCAGTTGTGTAATCGTGTTGGTGACTAAATCATAGAGAAAGAATTCGACATCGGCTGCGCCAGTTGTAAGACGAGCAAAAATGAGTTTGTTCCCATCAGGCGAGAGCGAAAGATTACTCTCAGAAAAAGCATCAGTAGTCAAACGAACCGTTTGATTGGTTACGACGTTGTGTTTGTAAATATCGTATTGATTGTTGTTGACATTGCTTGTGAAAATGATCTCGTCCGTTGAGCCGCGCCAGAGCGGACATGTCTCGATAGAGAAATTATCTGTTATGCGGATAGGTTGATTGTAAGTTGGGAGTTGCTTGTAGTAGATGTCCCATCTTGGATTTGTACCTGCACTTTTGAGCCGCCACACTACACGATTACCGCTGGCTGACCATGAGGGACATTGAACTATTGCTCCATAAGGAAAACTTTGAATATAAGTTGTGCTGGGAAAAGGAGATGTATAAGGTAAACTTAAATTTTGTCTAACAAACTCATCATTTCCATTTTCGTTCATAACAAAAGAAATGTCGTTCGTATTCGGAATCCAAGACATATAGTAAGTATCACGATTGCCACTCCAATAATTGGTCTGATTGTTCAGCTCATAGGTATATCGAGGTTGATTTAGACTTCCGTTGACCTGATATACAATGCGCGTAACTACTCAGGGGTCGTTTTTCCCCTCATTTTGGCAAATTGAAACGCCAAATTTGTCTGCGATGAGAATAGGCTCTCCCTCAAAAGATTGAGGGTTTTTGTCGAAAACAACCTATTTCTCCCTCAAATGACGGCTGAGTAGTTACC
>Ga0163154_10000420_pt1 | contig 64297 bp, 62 predicted proteins | sample OliLakLV19MP9P1_FD_148649 | JGI IMG/M metagenome (GOLD analysis project Ga0163154, IMG submission 148649) | Freshwater microbial mat bacterial communities from Lake Vanda, McMurdo Dry Valleys, Antarctica - Oligotrophic Lake LV.19.MP9.P1 | ecosystem: Environmental > Aquatic > Freshwater > Lake >...
TATCAAACCTTGACGATAGACGATGTGTGGGATGGCGACACGGTGCTGCCCGGTTTTCAACTGCCGCTCAAACGGTTATTCGAGTCATAGCGAACGGATTGTTATTTTCTGCGTTAATTCAAAATCTGATACTCGAACGAGAACGGACCCATCAACCCGTCGGAATCAATCGCCGCCACTGCTACCCCGCTAAAACGCGACGGCACGAACCCATCCCAACGCACGAACGGCTCCGAGACTTCAAAAATTTCGTTGTACTCCATCCGCCCGACGCCACGCAGCGCCACCAGATAACCTACTGCCTCGTCGCGGCGCTCCCACACCAACGTTCGCAGCCCGTCGCCATCATCGCGGAGCTGCACATTTGCTGGCGGACGAATCCCATCTGCCAGCGCCGACGCACATGCGAGTACTGTTTGTGTGGATCGTGTCAGATACAGCGCTTGCACATCTTCCAGTGTATCGCGGTCATTGTGCTGACGACTGCTGTCCTCGTTGATTTCGATAAAGCGCACGGCGGGATAACCGACATCGCTAAAGCTCATATGATCGCTGTAACGTCCTTCGCGGTCTGCCGACGGCTGCATCAAAATCGCCATATCGGGCGCGTGCCGTCGTCCGATTAACTGGAGCGCGCGCGCTAACTGCCGCGAACTCGAATTACTTGGGTCGCTCAGCGTATCATCGCCGGCGCTGAACAAGCGGATTTCGCGGTCGTTGATCGACCCATCGGGTCCCGTACTGCTGCCGATGATGTCGAGATTGAGCATCGCATCGATGCGAATATTGTTGTTGATCAAATAATTATTGACAAATTCGATGCTGCCCAAGCGACCGATCTCTTCGGCGCTGAACGCGACGAACATCACCGTCGCGCGATGCTGACGCTGGCTCATAATGCGCGCCATTTCTATCATCGCGGCGACACCGCTGCCGTTGTCGTTGGCGCCTGGTGCATAAGCGTTGCCATCCTCAAAGGCGATGCTCACGCTGTCGTAGTGCGCGCCGATCAGCACGATCCCCGCACCTGTCTCTGTGCCGGGAATGACACCGACGATATTGCGTCCTTCGCTGATCACGCCGCCCCATTCAATCGGAAAGACATGATCGTTGGCGACGACGAACGTCCCCTGTGACGCCTGCCGAATCGACTCGAATTGTCCGCGTATATAATTATATGCCGCGCCAATCCCGAAATTGGGCTGATTGAAGGGTGAATTGACATGGCGCGTGCTGAAATTTTGCAGCGTACTGATATGCAAAAACAGCCGATCCTGCTCGACCTGGTTGATCAGGTTGATGAGGCGCGCATCGACGCGTGCCGCGACCGTGACCGCCGCCGTTGGCAGTTGGTTTGGCGCGAGCGTTTGGTAGCCAATCGTGGGCGGCGGCGTGTCGGTCGCGCGTGGGATAATGGTCGGCGCGGGTTCACTGCTCAGCGTACAGGCGAGCAAAATGACGCCCATATAGAGCAGCAGGGCGGTCGAAATGAGGGTCGTGCGTGTCATTTTCATATCGCGCATTCTACCACATCATAACGTTAACGTTCATCCATCGGCGGGGTGACGCACGAAAGTCGTATGAAATCTTTCGGTGTTTAATTTGACCATTGTGGTTGTGTCGATGAAAAAGCGGGTGAAGCTGCACAACTTTCACTTGCATCGGTCAAATGATAGACACATAAAAGGCTGTGATCGTTAAATGGCTTGATGTAGGCGAAACTTGTCTGATCTTGCGAGACATCGTATGCACCCAGAAAACGACCACGAAATAACTCGATCTGCACGTCATGATCGACATCGAGTGTAAAAAAGGTCGTTCTACCAAACTCGTTTGTAGAGAACAAAAGCCCCTGATTATTTTGTACCCATAAGGGATAACCGCCAGTATCTTGAAGAATGGTTGTAGTGCGACCGACCGTAACGCCATAAATAGACGTAGTGATTGTGTCATCGAAGTACGAAATATAAGAAAGCTGCATTCCATCTGATGACCATTGAGGATTATAGGAAGCACCATCATTTGTGACTGGGGTGACTGTCAGCGAACGGGTGTCCAGCGTATAAACATTCGACTGCAAGTCATCTTCCAAAGCGGTGTGAAGGGGTCTTTCATTCCTTGCAGAACGCCGGTCGCAATCTTGAACGGCTCCTGGCTAAACGCGAGCGCGGGCTGCATGTCCGTGTTGCTGCCAAGCTCGCTTCTCTCGTCTTTCGACATGTCCTGTCCCGCTGCTTCAATTTTGGATATGCTGTCTTTTTCTATTTCACATTAGGCGTATATATATTTCACAAAACATTTCGGCATTTTTTACGAACTAAGGTTGCGAATTCGATAAGAATCAGAATATAATTTCACATATTAGTATTCATCACCTCAACTGTAGTTTGAATCATTTTGCTTTCTATGGAATCCCAACCGACTGGGTGATCATCATGACACGCTATCATATATTTCTCAGCTATATCAGTAAAGACGCCGATGTCATGTGGCGCGTGTTCAATGATTTGCGCACCGAAGGTTTAACGGTCTGGATTGACCAGACCAATCTTGAACCTGGTACGCTGGCATGGGATCGCGCTATCGAAGAAGCCATTGTCAATTCAGATTGCCTGATCGTGATTCTTTCACCAGGTGCACGCAAAAGCGAATGGGTGCGCGAAGAACTTCATTATGCCAAACAACTCGGTAAGCGCATTTTTCCGCTGTTGGCATCGGGCGAAGCACAAGACGCGATTCCGTTCGGTTTTTCGACCGCGCAATGGACAGATATACGCGACGATAAGCACTACCACGACGGCATTCTCAAATTAATCGATACACTGTGCCGGCAAATCGGTATCGAAAGCCGCACATCACGCCTGGAACGCATCGAACGCGAACGTCAGCTCAACGCCGAACGCGAGAAAAAACGCCGCAAATTGGAAGAGATTCGGTTGCAGGTGCAAGCGTTAGCGCATCAACGTCAGTTATTGCAGGACAAACTCGAACACGCCGCACAGGAAGAACACGATCTGCGCTTGCAGTTGGATTTTGTCGCCCTGCGACGCCAAAAACTACAAGATGATTACCGTGTATTGAGCAAGAAAGAACAACAGGTTCAGGAACAGCTCTTAAATTTGAACGAGCAGGTTCGCGCGCTCCATAACGAGCAGGATGAATGGACTCAGCCCGTCGAGTCGCGATGGAACGATATCCAGGATCACCTGCACGATTGGGAAAGCGAACTCCCTGGTTTCGCCGATCTGTCCTATACCGATGACGAAACCGAAGCGACGTGGCATAGCATCCCCGATATGCCGGATGATCTGCCAGAAATACGCCCATCATCACACAGTTATCCACAACTGCCTGCGCCGCGCCCACAGGCGAACGTGGAGCAAGAAAAGCCATTGCGTAAGCGTCGTCAGTAGGACAATTTTGCTATCGGTATAACAAAGCCTACACACGCAATACATGATTGATCGGCTACACTATAGAGATGCAGCCGACTTTATCGATTCTACCATGACAACTTACGACGTATTTCTAAGCCACAGCAAAAAAGATGATGAATTCGTCCGCCGCATTTACCTCGATTTGCGCTCCAAAGGATTGCGTGTGTGGATCGACGAGACCGGTTTGCCTCCCGGCGAACCAAGTTGGCGGCGCACCATTGCCCATGCAATCCGCGATAGCACCGCCATGATTGCGCTGTGTTCGCCAGATGCGCTCGCAAGCGAATGGGTACAAAAAGAAATCGAATATGCCGAACAACACGAAGTGCGCGTGATTCCCGTACTCATACGCGGCAGCGACCGCGAGTCGGTGCCGTTCGGCTATGCCGGGGTGCAGCGGATCGATCTGCGAGACCCGCGACGGTATGCGCGCGGTGTGCAACTCCTGGTCAACACGGTCATCGGGGACAATCGATTTTTTGAATCCCCCACCCAGCCCGCTTCACTGCACAAAACACTGGTCAATAAAATGAGCCCAACCCGACCCGGCAAGATGCTGGTTGATAGCCGTGCGGTCACGGTGCGCGCGCCCACGATCCGACGTTGGCAGCGCTGGTTGATGCGACTGGGTTTGATGAGAGCGTAAAGCCGATGCTTGACAGCGCCCCCGCACTCGTGTTAGCCTTTCATTTATGAACATTTTCGCAGTTATCCGTCATCATCAACCAACCGACGTACACATTTCGATGTGCTGCTGTCTGATGTGTTGTATGAACGCAGGTCAACCCCTACGACGGATGGCGCACGCGCGTTAAAAGACGCGTACTCGGATTGCAAAAACGAGCCGTTCCCGTCATGGGAGCGGCTTTTTTATTGACTACAGTTAAAAGAAAAAGCGGCTGCGATCTTTTTTAACTTTTAACTCAGGAGCTTTATGACCGTCATTTTGTCGAAAAACTTGCAAGCGCGCATTTTCGAGCATTTGCAAACAACGTATCCGAATGAGGGTGGCGGTTTTCTGCTCGGCACGCGCAATGCGGACGATGTGACCATCGTTGATACCGTGCAGGTGACGAATGTGTTTGAAGCAGCGGAGCAGTATCACCGCTACCAGATGACACCAACCGACTGGATGCGGCTGGAAGACCAGGCGGACGCGCGCGGACTGGCGTTGGTAGGGTATTATCATAGTCATCCCGATTCTCCGGCGATCCCGTCGGTCTATGACCGCGATCACGCGCTGCCGAACTTCACGTACTTGATCACGCAAGTACAAGACGCGCACGCGGTCGATTTACGCGGGTGGCGGCTGCGACCGGATCGCACGCAGTTTGATCCGTTGGGATTACAGATCGAATAAACACGGGTGTAAACACCCCCAAATATAAGAATTCGTGTACGGACAGTCGAACGACATGACAAGCCTTCAAGCGTGATCATTAGCGCGCTCCCTTATTTGTCGGTCTCGTTTCGAGCGCGATCATTAGCGCGCTACCCCCGTCACACTTTCTGAGTCAATCCGTTTTCAGGCAGTGTCTCTATGAGGGAGAAGGCAAGACAATGAGCAGTAATGGCAGCAACGGACATACACACGGGTTCGATACATTGGCGCTTCATGCGGGCTACACGCCAGAAGGCACGACAGGCGCACGCGCTGTCCCCTTGTATCAAACGACTTCGTTCCAATTCCGCGATACCGACCACGCAGCGGCGTTGTTCGCGCTGCAAGAACCGGGCAACATTTATACCCGCATTATGAACCCGACCACCGACGTATTCGAGCAGCGCCTTGCTGCACTCGAAGGCGGCATCGGCGCATTAGCGACGGCAAGCGGTCAATTCGCGGAAACGCTGACCGTATTGACACTTGCGAACGCGGGTGACGAGATCATCAGCACGGCATCGCTGTACGGCGGCACGTATACGTTGTTCTCGCAAAGTTTGCGTCGTTTAGGCATTAAAGTCCATTTTGTCGAAGGCACGAACGCCGAAGACTTCGAGCGCTTGATCAACGAGAAAACCCGCCTGATTTATCTGGAAACCATCGGCAATCCCAAGCTGGAAATCCCCGATTTTGAGTCGATCACCGCGGTTGCGAAGGCGCACGGTCTGCCCGTCGTCATCGATAACACGTTCGCGACGCCGTATCTGTTTCAGCCGTTCAAGTGGGGCGTCAATATCAGCCTGCACAGCACGACCAAATGGATCGGTGGACATGGGTTGAGCATCGGCGGCGCGATTGTCGATGGTGGCAACTTCGATTGGAAGGCGAGCGGTCGTCATGAAGGCATCGTCCAACCCGAACCTGCGTATCATGGCGCAGTGCTGGCGGATGTACTCGGCGCAGCGGCGTTCATCGGGCGCGCGCGCGTGGTCGGTCTGCGCGATTTCGGCGGTAGTCAAGCGCCGTTCAACGCATGGCTGAACATCATCGGCTTAGAAACGCTGTCGCTGCGGATGCAAAAACACATCGCCAATACGGTCGCGGTCGCCAATTATCTCGAACAACATCCGGCAGTCGAATGGGTGAATTATCCCGGCTTGCCGAGCCATATCAGCTACGAGCGCGCGAAGAAATACCTACCCGATGGCGCGGGTGCAGTGCTTGGGTTTGGCATCAAGGGCGGTAAATCGAACGGGCGCGTCTTCATCGATAACCTCAAGGTGTTCTCGCATCTTGCCAATGTCGGGGATGCACGTTCACTAGCGATTCATCCGGCAACGACCACGCACAGCCAATTGAGCGAAGATCAACAGCTTTCGACTGGCGTCACGCCCGATTATGTCCGTCTCGCCGTCGGCATCGAAAACATCGACGATATCTTGTGGGACTTGGATCAAGCACTGACGATCGCACAAGGCGTTACCATTCACGCGGTCAGCTAAAAGCACAACGATTCAACGCAAAGCCGCAAAGTTTTGTCGGGGCAGGTCTAAAACCTGCCCCATCATTTACGAACGTAAGATGAGAATAGGGACGGCTCGCTTGCTCCCCGCTCTGACATCGGAGGGGTAAAGACGACGGGTGATGGTCGTTGAGGTCAACAACATGTCCAAAATAGATGCTGGATACCGTGATAATGACGCGCGCGCGAACGGGCGCGGCAAAACCCGCCCACACGATCCATCGTCGGTGGGGATCGTCGAGAAACATTACGCGCATTTCAACACGCCTCTCAAGCTGCGCGCGGGCGGCGTGCTGGAAACATTTACGATTGCGTATGAAACCTATGGCACACTGAACGCCGACGCCAGCAATGCGATCCTAATCTGCCATGCCTTAAGCGGCGATTCGCATGTTGCCGGTTATTACACCGATGATGCGGCAGAACGTCCTGGCTGGTGGGATGAAGCTGTAGGCGCGGGTAAGATGTTCGATACCAATCGTTTCTATGTAATCTGCTCAAACGTGATCGGCGGGTGTCAGGGCAGCACGGGACCTATCAGTCTCGCGCCAGATGGTCAACCGTACGGGCTGCGTTTTCCGGTCGTCACCATCGGTGATATGGTACGCGCGCAAACGTATTTGCTCGATTCGTTGGGTATCGATACGTTGTTCGCCGTCGCTGGTGGCAGCATGGGCGGGATGCAAGCGCTGCAATGGGCGGTTGATCAGCCAACGCGCGTCGAAAATGTGCTGTTTCTGGCGAGCACGTCGCGTTCAAGCGCACAAAATATCGCCTTCAATGAGATCGGGCGTCAAGCAATTTATGCTGACCCGAAATGGAATGGCGGTATGTATACACCCGATGATCCGCCGCGTGCAGGGTTAGCGGTGGCGCGCATGATCGGACACATCACGTACATGAGTGAACACTCGCTCGAAAGCAAATTCGGGCGGCGCTTACAGCATCACGACGCGATTCCATATCGCTTCGACGTTCCAGAATTCCGCGTCGAAAGTTATCTTCAGCATCAAGGCGAAAAGTTCGTAACACGCTTCGACGCCAACACATATTTATATATCACCAAAGCCCTCGATTATTTTGATATTGCCGATGGGTATCCGTCGCTGGCGGCGGCATTGGCGCGAACGCGCGCCAGGTTTTTGGTGGTCAGCTTTTCGAGCGATTGGCTGTACACCGCCGAGCAGGCGCTCGATTTAGTCACAGCGTTGGAACGCGGACGAAAACCCGTGCAGCATCATATGATCCACGCCAATTTGGGTCACGACTCCTTTTTGGTGGAAGTCGAAACCATGACCTCGTTGGTGGGGGGCTATCTGCGTGACGCATGGCTGGGTGCACCAATCGATACCCCTGTCGAACCGTTTATGAGTAAGGCGCTGCCGGAAGCGCTTAAACAAAATCCGGTGCTGCCATGGTTGAGTTTGTGAGTGGATAGAAGGACGAATCAAGACATGCCAAGCATTAAAATTCCGACTCCCCTGCGTGTGTTCACAGGGGAACAGACACAAGTCACGGTGAGCGGCAGCACGATTGGCGGCGCATTAGCTGATCTGGTGACGCAGTACCCCGAATTGAAGAATCATCTGTTCAATGGCGATCAACTACGCAGCTTCGTCAATGTGTATCTGGGTGAAGAAGATGTGCGTTTTCTGAACGGCATGGAAACCGATTTAGACGAGACCGATCTCGTGCGGATTATCCCCAGCATCGCGGGTGGCAGCGACTAAAACGTCAACCCAAAGCCGCAAAGAAACACGCAAGAAGCCTCTTGCAGGGACGAGACTCAGACCCGTCCAAAACAAACCGATGGGGCGACCCAGTGGGTTACCCACTAAACACAAGGACTCTCGTCAACGATCCCATAGCTAAAGCTAGGGGCTTGCAGTTATGGCGGGCGCGAAGCCCAAGACACAAACCGCGTATGGCGGATAGACTGCCGCCCGACTCGCAATTACACGAGCCGCGTTCTGGAACTCCCGTTCCGTTGTCGGTCTGGTGTTGAGCCAGAAGAAATCGTTGCTCTGCCTGAGCAGAGTGCCTTATCGACTGTCCTGATTGTATAACAGAAAGGAAAAAGGCGCTATCTCTCCCCGTGCCTAAAGGCAGGGGTATCTCGCGCCGATTTGATGACAGCCACTGCTAGTACGCCACGTAAAGTCGATCAATCTGGTTTGAAAGTCGGACAAGCCGCGACCATCATCATTCTGGTCGTGGCATTCATCATCGAATCGCCGATGCTGGTCGCGTTCGTTGCAGTCGCGCAGTTGTTGGGCGCGGTCGATGTCTCGTTCGCGCCCTATCGCCTGTTTTACACGCGCATTCTGCGTCCATCAGGCATCGTCAAGCCGAACCTGATCGTCGATAACCCTGAACCACATCGTTTCGCAATGCTGGTCGGTGCAATCTTCAATGGGGTAGGCACGCTGGCATTGTTGGCGGGTGCGCCTGTATTGGGGTGGGCGTTGGTATGGATCGTGATCGGGCTGGCAAATCTCAATTTCTGGCTCAACTTCTGCGCGGGCTGTTGGATGTATTACCAGTTCAATCGCTTAGGCGTGCCAGGTTTTACCGTCGCCAAAATTACGGACGTGACCTAAATCATGATCGAACGGTTGTTATTCGCGCTGGCGCTGCTCATCATCGGCGTACTGGTTTATCGGGCGTTGATCGGCGCGCAAAAACGGCGCACGAGCGAACTCGCGGCGGTTGACCCGATCATGAGCCAAACGCGCCACGGCGTACCAGTGATCGTGTATTTTACGACGCCGACGTGCATCCCATGTCGGACAGTGCAGCAGCCAACTCTAGCGCGGTTACTAAGCGAATTCGGGGATGATTTACAGGTAATCCAGATCGATGCGACCGAACGCCCCGACGATGCCAACCGATGGGGCGTGTTCAGCGCGCCGACGACATTCGTCATCGATGCAGGTGGCGTCACACGCGCTGTCAATCATGGCGTGGCAGATTACGCGACCTTGATGCGTCAAATTACAACGTCAACTGGCGAGTCGCCTTTTTACGAAAGCATTAAGGAAAATCAATGAAACCCATCGTACAAGAACTAGGCGAATTATCGAATGACGAAATTCGCCGTTATGGGCGGCATGTCATCATGCCCGAAATGGGCATCGATGGACAAAAACGTCTGAAAGCGTCAAGCGTTTTGATCATCGGCACCGGCGGCTTGGGCAGCCCGCTCGCGTTGTATTTAGCCGCCGCTGGCATCGGGCGCATCGGTTTGTGTGATTACGACATCGTTGACGATACCAATTTGCAGCGCCAGATCGTACATGGACAAAGCACCGTCGGCATGTTGAAAGTCGAAAGCGCCAAAACGCGCCTGCTCGATCTGAACCCGACGCTGCAAATCGAGACCTACAATGTGCCGCTCACCAGCGATAACGCGCTGGAAATTATGGCGGATTACGATGTGATCATCGACGGCACCGATAATTTCCCAACGCGCTACCTGGTCAACGATGCGTGCGTCAAGCTGGGTAAGCCGAACGTGTATGGCAGTGTTTTACGCTTTGAAGGTCAGCTAAGCGTCTTTTACGCCAAAGAAGGTCCGTGCTATCGCTGCATGTTCCCCGAACCCCCGCCGCCCGGTCTTGTCCCAAACTGCGCCGAAGCGGGTGTTTTGGGCGTGCTTCCCGGCGTGATCGGCACCATGCAGGCGACCGAAGCCATCAAGTTGATCACAGGTATGGGCGACCCGATGATCGGGCGGATGCTGTTGTACGATGGTCTGGAAATGAGCTTCATGACCATCAAAATCCGCAAAAATCCCGATTGTCCTGTCTGTGGAATTCCACATGAACAGGTAGAATTAATCGACTACGAGCAGTTCTGTGGTGTCCCCGCCAACGACCATATTCAGGAGCAAGCTTTGACTCAAGAAATTCCCGTCCCTCAGATCACCCCTGCCCAACTCAAAGTGCGTATGGATGCGGGTGAAGATTTATACGTGTTGGATGTGCGAAATCCGCCGGAATTTGAAATTTCGACCATTCCTGGCACGGTCAAACTACCGAAGCCACAGATCGAAATTGCCGCCGATGATGTGTTGAGCGGGCGCACGCCTGCCGACAAAAGCGAGCTGGCACAAATTCCAAAAGACCGTGAGATCATCGTCCACTGCCGCAGTGGTAAACGCAGTACCGATGTGATCTATCTGCTGCGCGAACTCGGTTACGACCCGACCAAGCTGGTCAATCTCGATGGCGGCATTCTCGCCTGGGCGGACGAAGTCGATCCGACGATGGCGAAATATTAAAAATCTCACCCCCCCAGCCCCTTCTCCGCGCGGAAAAGGGGCTGTTGAGCGAAGCCAAACGAGTGAGGTTTAGCGTTTCTGCGTTTTCATCTGGATATGTACACGGTTCGTCAAATCGGCGCGGTCGCCGCCGCGCCAAACACCGCGATCAAGCCCAGTACCCCGATAATCACCAAAAATCCACCGCCCAACAACAAATTACGCGTCCATGTCTGCGCATCACCCGGCTCGCGCCGACGTACAGTGGCACGGCGTACATGCGCGGCATACAGCGCGTTCCGCCCCAGCACTGCAAAGCCGCCGAGCAGCAGCAGCACGATTGAACCGATCAGCAGCAGGTTATTCATACGCCCCCTTTTTTGAATACAAGCACCTGTAAAAACGTCGTAAAGACGCATAGAAAACGTGGGTTGAGCGTCTGTAAATCAAGCGTACGAAACACAAAAGCGCATTGTACAATAAGTCATGTTTCAATCGTTTTTCAGCAGAAAAGGAACCTGTAATGCGCCGTTTTCTCACTGCATTTGCGTTGATGCTGCTGACAGCGTTTACGCTATCGGCGATACTGACGCCTCAAGCCGCCCGCGCGCAAGACTCACAGCAAGCACAAATTGTCGCTGACCTCGACCCCACATTCGCGGTCGAATGGATGCAAGCGGTCTATGATGGTGTACAAGCCGCAGCGTTGAACCCGCCCAATTCGGCGCGCGTGTATGCCTATGCAGGCGTCACCATGTACGAAGCGCTGTATCCTGGAATGCCGCTCAATCGTTCCTTCGTCGGTCAGTTGAACGGGCTGCGCGATTTGCCCTACCCCGATGAAGCCGACATTTACGATTGGCAAGTCGTGACCGCGACCGCCATGCAAACCGTGCTGAACAAACTGTTTGAAGGCAAAGATCAAACAATTCTCGATTCGTTCGTTGAATTGCGCGATACGCATGTCGAAGCGCGCCGCGCCGACATGGGCGACGATGTGATCACGGACTCGGTTGCGTTTGGTGAAGAATTCGCGGCGGGCGTGCTGGAATGGATCAGCGACGACAATTACGAAGATACGCGCGCCGATTCGCAAGTGTACACGCTGCTGACAGGCGCGGAGTCGTTCTGGCAGTTGACGACCGAAGGCAGCCGCGCTATCGAACCGTTGTGGGGTCAGATTCGTCCGTTCGTGATGGATTACGCCGACGAATGCAACGTCGAAATGAACTACGAGTTCAGCACCGAAGAAAATTCGGCGTTCTATCAACAAGCGATGGAAGTCTACGAAATCGGCAATGACTTGACCGAAGAACAACGCGACACCGTCGAGTTTTGGATCGATACGCCCGGTTTGACGGGCGCCCCCGCCGGGCACTGGATGATGATCGGCAGCCAATTGGTCGAACAACTTGACCTCGATCTTGAGCGTACAGCCGAAATGTATGCCATGCTCGGCGTTACGCTGGCAGACTCGTTCATTTCGTGCTGGTCATTGAAGTATCAAGTTAATTTGCTGCGCCCCGTCACGTATATTCAAGAGTACATCAGCCCCCGTTGGACACCATTCGTCGAAAGTCCACCCTTCCCCGAATATCCATCCGGGCACAGCGTGAGCAGCGCTGCCGCCGCTGATACGCTGACGCAGTTGTTCGGTCAGGTCGCGTTCACCGATAGTACCCATGTTGGACGTGGGTTCGCACCGCGCACCTACTTCTCGTTCGAGCAAGCCGCAACCGAAGCCGCAATTTCGCGTATTTACGGCGGTATTCACTTCCGCGCTGGCGTCGAAAACGGGACGCGTCAAGGGCGCTGTGTCTCGGAGCGCGTCTTTGACCGTATCGTCTTGAATCCAGTACGACAAGGCGAATAAGAAAAGCATTGATGGGTGCTGAGTTTCTCACGTTGCCTCAGTACTCATCACTCGTTACGCATCACCTTCCATACTGAAAAATCAGCGCGTCCGCGAGTTGATCCGCCCACACCGTATAATTGTGTCCGGCGCTGAATTCGCGGTACGCGACGTTGTAGCCTTTTTCGCGCAGGAGCGCGTTCATTTTACGGTTGCCTGGCAGCAGCCATTCCATGGTGCCCACATCCTGCCAAATTTTGATTGGCAGCACGTCGTGCGCGCGGATCACTTCGTAAATCACGCTTTCGCGCCCGCGAACTTCAAAACTGAACGCGCCCGACTGTGTAATCACATGACCAAAAATCTCTGGTGCGCGCAGCCCGGTATACAGTGCCATCAAGCCACCCATCGACGCACCGAGTACGCCGTGAATACCCGGTTGTTCATCTGAATCGATCAATGTAAGGTGCTGCGCGGCGAATTTGATCAACACATCCGCCGCGAAATAGACCGTGACATCCGTGGTGAAATATTCGATAAAACGCGCTTGTGCGCCGTTATCGGGCATGACCAGCGCGACCGGACGAATTTTGTCCGCCGCGATCAGGTTATCGACGATATTGGCGAGATACGCACGCTTGAGATAATCACGCCCATCCCATACCACGATCAACGGCACTGGCTCATCGGTCGGCGGCTTATACAAAAACACATCGCGCGACCCACCAACGATTAGATTGTTCCCGCGCACGCGATCTTCGATGATGATGCCGCGCGTCGCTAAGCCGGGTACACGTGCGGTATAGGGACTTGGCGTGTTATCGGGCATTCGTACCCACTGCTGCATCTCGTCGATACCGTTCCACGTCATGCGCGGATTATGCGGGTCGATAACGCGTGCGTCATCAGCGAAAAACGCATATTCGACATACGCATCTATCGGAAACATCAGCGTATGCACCCATACACCAGGTTCAATCTCGGTCAGCGCGAGCGGCTGTGTTCGATTCCATCCGTTGAAGTCGCCGATCAAATCGGGCGCGTGGTCGCCAAACCACACAAATGTGACGCATTGTTCATCGATGAGCGGGGTCGTGTCGGCGCGCGCGCGCGTCAGATAATCCGACATAAAAAGTCCTTTACATAATAAAAAAGGCATGAGACGAGTCGTCGTTCATGCCTTTATCATCGCTCATTTTAGAATTGGCGCTAGTCAGCGTAGCGCTGTGGCATCGGTTCTTCTTCAGTGTGTTCGATGAAAAAACCGCGCTTGGTGTAATTGGGCAGCGCCGATACGCTATCGAGATTGCAGGTATGCACGCCAACCGTGTCCACGCCGCGATCCCAGGCTTTTGCAATTGCGGTCGTCAGCAGGTGTTTCCCCAAGCCACGCCCATGATATTTCGGACGTAAGCCAAAATATTCAATCTGCGTATGATCGCCATAGTGACCGAGTTCAAAATAGCCACCAGGCACGCCATCGACATACATGACATAGATGCTGATATGCGCCGCGCTGATCGCCGCTTCGAGTTCGTGGTCGCTCATAATGCAGCGGTCGCGCCAACCGAACGACTCACCCACGCCTTCATACAGGTAGCGATAAAAGCTGACATCGGGCGCACCCATCTCGACGATACTTACGCCGCGCGTGTTATCGGCATACGCGGGCTTGAACTGCGCTGGATCGCTCATGAGCAGGTGGTAAGTAACCAGTGTTTCGGGGATAAACTGCCGAGCGAGTGCCATAAAATACCTCACGACGACCATCAAATTTCGCTATAATGTGTCTATTGTCCGTAAAATTGATCATGGACTCGATGGGGCGGATAGCCAAAGTTCGAGCATGATTCATTGTCAGTTTTTACCAATAGGGTAGACTCATGGATTTCAGCCTTAGTCAAGAACATTTACAAGCACAAAAGATGGTACGCGATTACGTGAGCAAAGAAGTCATGCCCACGATCGGTGACTGGGATCATAAACAAGAGATGAACCCGGCGATCTTGCCGCGTATGGGTGAACTCGGCATTCTCGGCATTTCGATCCCCGTGCGTTATGGCGGTCAGGGTTTCGATTACATTACGCTCGGCTTGGTGTGTGAAGAACTCGAACGCGCCGACACCACCCTGCGCGTGATTATGAGCGTGCATTTTGGCTTGAACAGCCTATCACTGCTGCAATGGGGAACAGAAGACCAGAAACAGCGTTTTCTTGTCCCGCAAGCACGCGGCGAAAAATATGCCGCATTTGGCTTGACCGAACCCGACGCAGGCAGCGACGTGCTGAACATGGTCAGCACTGCCCGCCGCGTTGGTGACAAATACATTTTGAATGGCGAAAAGATGTGGATCAGCCTGGCGAGCAAGGCGCATCACTTTCTCGTCATCGCCAAAACCGATGTTGACGCAGGACATCGCGGCATGTCGGCGTTCATCGTCACTAACGATATGCCCGGCGTAACGACCGGCGATATTCATGGCAAACTCGGTGTGCGCGCTGGTTCCACCGGATGGATCGCCATGCAAGATGTGGAAGTGCCGATTGAAAATCGGCTCGGTGAAGAAGGCGAAGGCTTCAAGATTGCGATGGCGGCGCTCGACAACGGACGTTATACCGTGGCAAGCGGCGCAACCGGCTTGATACGCGCGTGTCTGGAAGAAAGTACCAAGTACGCGCTGGAACGCAAAACCGGCGGTAAAGCGATTGCCGAACACCAATTGATCAAGCAAAAAATCGCTTATATGCAGCAGTGGTATGACGCCGCTAATTTGTTGTGCCAGCGCGTCGGCTGGATGAAGAATCAAGGCATTCGCAATACGCGCGAAACCAGCGTCGCCAAGTGGTACGCGACCGATCACAGCGTGCAAGCGGCGCTCGAAGCAGTGCAGATTCACGGCGCGTATGGCTTTAGTAATGAATACCCGGTTGAGCGCTATCTGCGTAACAGCAAAGGCGGAGTCATTTACGAAGGCACGAGCGAAATTCATCAGTTGATGCAAGCTGATTACGCCTTCGGTTTCCGCGATGATCGTCCGTTGCGCTGCGAACTTCCAGCTTATGATGCTGAATTCTGGCAAAACGAAGTCGCTGAACCCGAATTCGCCATCGGGGATTAGCACGCCGCATAGTCTGTTTGTAAAAGCTCCGTAAGCGATTTACACATTGATGCGGTATTGGTAGGGCGACCCGGTGGGTCGCCCTCGGCAATTGCAGCGTTCTGTGCCCGTTTTTATCTGAAAAGCGCCGTAAAACCCCTGCCTTCAGGCATGGAGATATAAGGCGTCGGTCTTGTGTTTTCTTCTGCTGAAACAGGTATAATCGGGGAAGTTGAGGATGAGAAAACATCCCCAACCAACCCCCGACGTAAGAGCGTCGAAAGCATGAGCGACTCTATCACCCTTCACAAGATGTACAAATACCGACTTTTCCGCGCTGACAAGAAAGATCGGAAGCTGCGGCATAAGCTGTTTGTCGCGTCTACGGTGTGGAATCACTTCATCGCCCTCCAACGACGTTATTACCGCCTGACGAAGAAATACATTTCGCTCAATGCGATGAATAAGCACGTCCTCAAACTGCGGAAAACACAACGCTTCACTTTGTGGCGTGACCTGTACTCGCAGGTCTGTCAGAATGTGTGTTGGTGTGTGGATGATGCCTACCAACGCTTCTTTCACAAACTGGCAAAAGGGCGTCCGCGGTTTCGCAAAGCGAAGAAATACGCCTCGTTCACCTTCCCGCAGTCGGGCTATCAACTCGTATCCTTCAATCAGAATGAAGTCAAGGACGATGAGAAGTACATACGAGCGCGGGCGAACCTTAAGATTGAAGGCGTGACCTATCGGTTTATTCAACATCGCCCAATGCTGGGCGAAATCAAGACGTTGACCGTCAAACGTGATAGCGTGGGCAGACTATGGATGGTCTTCAGCGTTGAGGAAACCATGAGTATCCCCGAAACCCGCACGGGTAAAAGCGGCGGTTTCGACTTCGGACTCAAAACGTTTCTCACGGACGATGAAGGACGTGCCTGTACCAGCTCGCAATTCTTCGCTCACAATCTTCGTAAGACGCGCAAACTTCACCGCCAGTTGTCCCGTAAGGTTGAAGGTTCACATCGCCGCAAACGGGCGCGACGGGCATTAGCAAAGCACAGCGCGGACATTGCCAACAAGCGACGTGACCATCACTTTCAACTGGCGCATCACCTGTGCGACGAGTATGCAATCCTGTACTTCGAGGACTTGAACCTTGCGGGCATGAAAGCGCTGTGGGGACGCAAGGTGAGCGATCTTGGCTTTGCCAGTTTCGTGAGCATCTTCGAATGGGTGGTGTTGAAGCGCGGGAAGTCGGTTGTGAAGATTGGTCGCTTTACACCAACGACTAAAACCTGTTCGGGTTGTGGGCAGCGCCATGATCTCACCTTACGCGATAGGGTGCTACATTGTGATTGCGGACTGACGATTGACCGCGACCACAGTAAAGCTTTACCCGGTCTTATTTTGCCTGTCGCTTGGCTGTGGCGTGAGCCAAGACCTGATTTTTACGAGATTGGTGATTACGTGAAGCAAATCCTGAAGCTGGAATAAGCCTATGAAAATTGTTTGTCTTGGCGACAGCTTGACATGGGGCGGTTACGGCGGCAATTACGTCAACGAACTCGCCGCACTACTGCCCGAACATCAGATCGTTAATGCAGGGGTCGGCGGCAACACCGTCGTCAATCTGCTGCGCCGTCTGGAAAGTGACGTACTGCCACATCAGCCAGACGCTGTGTTTATCATGGTCGGCGGCAACGATGCGATCTCTTATCATCATCCCAAAACACGTTCTTATTACACCAAAGCACAGCAAATCGAAACGGGATTTATTTCCCCCGAACAATTCGAGACGACCTATCGCGAGCTGCTCACACAGATTCGTCTCGCGCATCTGATCGCATGGGTAGGTTTACAGCCGACCGAATATTCGGTCAGCGCGGTCGCAGAACTGCGTATTTTTAACGACCACGCCCTGAACGCTGCGCGCGCACTCACTGTGCCGACGCTCGATTTACTCGATGCGATAGTCAAGCCGCAAACGCTGCGTGAGCGCGACCCGATCACGATGGATTTTATTTTGACGATTGGGCAGCGCGAAAAACACAATTGGATGGATTACGAAACAGTACGCGCCCGTGACGGCTTCACGTATACATTCGATGGCGTTCATCCGACGCCGGCCGGCGCGAAAACATTAGCGACGCTGATCGCGGCGTTCATCGGCGCGCAAACAGCATAAAATAGTTCGGCTATTTATTGTACGGGCACGATTCAGACGCACGCGCCAAAGGCGCAAAGAATAGTGTCAACGACCCCATAGCTAAAGCTAGGGGCTTGCAGTTATGGCGGGCGCGAAGCCCAAGACACACACCGCGTATGGCGGATTGACTGCCGCCCGGCTTGCAGTTATGGCGGACGCGAAGCTCAAGACACACACCGCGTATGGCGGATTGACTGCCGCCCGGCTCGCAATCACACGAGCCGCGTTCTGGAACTCCCGTTCCATTGTCGGTCTGGCGTTGAGCCAGAGTAAACCGTTTCTCTGCCTGAGCAGAGTGCCTTTTCGACTGTCCTGATTATATAACAGAAAGGAAAAAGGCGCTATCCCTCCCCTCAATGCCTAAAGACCAGGGGTATCTCGCGCCGATTTGATGAATGATTCACTTATTTTTTTTCGTTGCCGCGCTTGAAGTTCCCCGTCACTTTTGCCATGACGAGCTGTGCATCCACGCCTTCCAGCCCTTCGATGCGCGCCAAAAACTTTTTCGCCTCCGCGCCCGCCAGCGTCTTGACGTGCTTACCGTGCCATGTCAGCAGCACGCGCCCATCTTTGGTCAGTGTATAGTCGAAAATCTCGTCTTCCAGCACACCGCGCTTATCGATTTCGTCTGACATCGCGCTCTCGTTTCTTACGCAACCTATAAACCGATTTTGCGTACAGCTTATCAGAGACAGCATTAATCAACGGAGTACCAAGTCATGGGATGTGGTCGCGCGATTTTATGTATCATTTTCCCGCCGCTCGCGGTGCTCGACCGCGGGTGCGGCACAATCTTGATTGTGCTTTTGCTAACGGCAGCAGGCTGGATTCCTGGCGTGATCGCCGCGCTGTTGTTGAATTACATGTCGGTGAACAACTCGCGCATCGCTCGTTAACCTATCGCCGCGCCCCACCCCCAACTTCTGGATTGTCCACAAATGACATCTCGGCGTATGCTGTGGATACGTGAGCGAATCAGGGGGCGGCGCGGCATGAAAGCACTGTGGAAACGCATTAAAACGGGCGAATGGTTGACAGTTCAGCGCGTCGGCATTGTGTTATTGGCGCTGTCGGTGATTACAGGGATCATCGGTTACATCAGTAAATATACAGGCAGCTTCGATTTCGGTGTTTTTCTCGTGGACTTTTACGCCAATGTATCGACCGAATTCGCCAGCATTGCCATTACAGTGCTGATCATCGACACACTAACTCGTCGCCGCGAAACCAAACAAGCCGAACGCAGCGACCGCGAAGAACTCGTCCGCAAGTTGGGCAGCAAGGTCAACGAAGCGTCGCGCCAAGCCGCCGAATCGCTGCGCGCTAAAAAATGGATGTTCGACGGTACGCTGCAAGAGATCGACTTACGCGCCGCCAACCTGGAAGAAGCCGACTTTTACTGCGCCGATTTGCAAGGCGCAAATTTCCAATTTGCCATGCTCAAGAATGCCAGTCTGAAAAAAGCCAACCTCGTCGGCGCGGATTTCAGCCGCTCCAAAGCGTGGGGCGCCAAATGTTATAAAGCCGATATGCGCGGCGCGAACTTTACCGAAGCACGTTTATATCGCGCTGATTTCACCAGCGCCGATTTGCAGCAGGCGAACTTCACCGACGCGGTTTTGGAAGGCGCGAACTTGAAAGAAACCAATTTGCGCGGCGCGATCTTCGTCAAGACCGTATTTTTGACCGAAAAAGCCGCGCCCGAAACCGTGACGATTTTGCCCGATGGCACGCATTGGACGCCGACGACAGACATGAGCAAATTCACTGACCCCGATCATGGCGATTTTTGGTGTCCGCACACGCCAGATGACAGCGAGCGCATCGATTTGGGCGATGAATAAATTACTCACCTTCCGCAGATTGCCCTCATCCCCTGCCCTTCTCCCTGAGGGAGAAGGGCAGGGGGTGCGGGCTGAAAACGAGGGGCTTGCGTAAGGTGAATTAAATGGTCTATGCCCAGTTTGGCGGCTTATTCCAACCCGAACACTAATGCACGTGCTAACACATAATTTCGCCGTGCAACCGCAATTTGATTGAGTGCTTGAGTGATCTGGCGACGGGTGATAAATACATCGGTACGATTGCACGCATCCTGCAATAATTCAACCACAGCATTGGTATCAGCAAACGCATTTTGCGTTGCCCGCAGTAAAGGCTGATAAATGACCTCATTTTGCAGCAGTGCCTCTGGGATCGTGCGAAAACCGACCGTTTCGATGACGACACATTCAGCCATACCAGCCGTATTCAGTTGATTCCACGCAGCGGCTGCCAATTCGAGTGCCTGCGACCCAGTCGCAATTTCACGATACATCCGCCTGCGAAAGGCGCTAAAGCGATCCATTTCAACAAGGCTAATCGATGGCAGGCGAGCAATGCGGATAAACGGCACCGGGTCAACGCCGTCAATCGGCAATGTTTCAATATCACCCGTCCAGACCAGCAGCCAATGCGCGATCCAGCCGCGCTGTCCTTCATATTCGACCTGCCACCACCCATAGTTTTGCGTACGTCCAATCGGGCGTAGTGTGACATCGGGCGGCACACGTCCAACCCGTGCAAAATCTGTGCCGGGACCTTCGCGCAGCGCGCTAAAATCTTGGGTCGTGACAAAAGGTGGCTCAAATGGTTTGGGTGGCGGCGCGACATCGATAATGGGAAGTACGTTTAATGCGTCGGTTCCACCTTCCCATATGACCAACCACGCCGCTACCCACCCCATTTGTTCTTGATACTCGGCATAAAGCCAATCCGAATTAGAGGTGCGCGCTGTCGCAAACATCGGCGTGTTTGGAGGGATGACACTGTAAACTTGCCAGTCCGTACTCGGACCAGCGCGAAAATTCAGATTTTGGTTAGTGATGATAGGCAGTGGGGCGACGACTTCTTGTGCTATTGCGGTAAATGATGAGAGCAAACAAACAACGACCACAAAAACGTAGGTAATCTTCGCGCTCATTTACGCGCCTTTGAAAATCGTGCGTGTACCAAAGTCGATGATCGCGCCCGTTTGGATCAAAAAGTCGCTGCCGAGAATGCCGTTGAGTGATACAACATATTGAACATCAGTCACATAAACGCTATGCGCCCCAAACGCCTCGATAACCAACCACCGACTCGGATACTTTTGGCGAATTTCTTCCCACGTCATGATTTTGCGTTCCGTCATTCTCACTCGATTATATCGCCATTCCCGAATCGAATCCCGCTTTGATTAAACCCCGCTTCGTGCGTTAAAATTCACGATCAAATCTCGGTACGCAGTACGATGTACTCTGTACTTAAATTTCTCTTTTCTTGTTTTAAGGAGGATTCCTTTGCGAATCGCAGTCTTTACTCGCAGCACGCCAGATACCGCCGCCAAAGTTGAAGTCGATGCGGGCGGCAAGGTGACATGGGGTGACGCCGCCACCGTCGTCAACCCGTGGGATGAATACGCGCTTGAAGAAGCCATCGTGCAGGCAAAAAGCGCAGGTGGAAAAGCCGCCGTCATCGCTATTGGCGCGCCCATGCACGAAGAAGCGCTCAAGCACAGTTTGGCGATGGGACTCGATGAAGCCTACCGCGTCTGGGATACATCGCTCGAAGGCGCGGACGGACTCGCCTACGCGACCACCGCCGCCGCCGCCGTGCAAAAACTTGGCGATGTCGAACTCGTCATTTTTGGCAAAGAAAGCGTCGATATTGGCAGTGATCAGCATATTTACCAGACTGCGCGCAAACTCGGCTGGACAATGCTGTCGTATATCTCGAAAATTCTAGAGATCGACTACGCTGCGCGCACGATCAAAGTCGAAAAGATGCTCGAACAAGGCAAACAGGTCATCACCAGCCAACTGCCCGCCGTGATCAGCGTGCTCAAAGACATCAACGAGCCGCGCTATCCGTCTTTCATCGGCATTCGCAAGGCGTCGAAAGCGGTCATCCCCGAATGGACGTTGGGCGATCTCGGCGTCACGCTGCCCACCAACAGCACCAAAGTCACCGCGTTCAAAAACTTGCCGCCGCGCGACAGCAAAAGTGAAATGATCGAAGGCACGCCGCAAGAACAAGCTGCTAAGCTCGTCGATAAATTGTTGGAAGAAAAGGTGTTATAGCCATGAGCGCAATTTATGTGTGGATCGAAACTTTCAAAGGCAAGGCGAGCGCGGCGAGTTGGGAAGCGGTCGCGGCGGGACGTTCATTGGCGTCGAGCATGGGCGTTCCGGTGACGGCGCTGGTGTTTGGCGAAAACGCGGTGGTGGTCGCCAACGAAGCAGGTTCTTTCGGCGCGGATAACGCGATTGTGTGCGATGACACAACGCTGACACACTTCCGACTCGAACCCTATGCGGCACTGCTCAGCGATTTGGTCAAGAAAAATGAGCCGTTCGTCGTGTTGGCGATTGCCAGCAGCCGCGCGCGCGAACTGCTCGCCGCCAGCGCCGCCGATACCGACAGCGCCATGTTGAGCGACGCGCTCACCCTGAATGTCGATGATGGCGATCTGGTTGCGACCCGCCCAGTCTATGCGGGCAAAGTGTGGAGCGATGCGGCGGCAAGTGGTAACACCGTATTCGTCTCGTTACGCTCGCGCGCGTTCGAGTCGGCAGAGCCGACGCCGAAAACCATCGATGTGATCACGGTCGCGCCGGTGTTGAGCGAAGATCAGATCATGACCAAAGTTGAACGTTTTGAAGAAGAAGTTGGCACAGTCAATTTGACCGACGCCGCGATCATCGTCAGCGGCGGGCGCGGCATGGCGAATAACCCCGCCACTCCACCCGCTGGTTATGCAGGTGACGCAACCGTGTGGAAAGCACAGGATGGTTTCGAGCATACGCTGAAACCATTTGCGGATGCGCTCGGTGCGGCAGTCGGCGCCAGCCGCGCGGCGGTTGACGCAGGTTATATTCCCTATGCGCATCAGGTCGGGCAAACCGGACGCACGGTTGCGCCGGACGTGTATATTGCAGCGGGGATCAGCGGCGCGATCCAGCATCAGGCGGGAATGCGCAGCAGCAAGATCATCGTGGCGATCAACAAAGATGGCGAAGCACCCATCTTCAAGATGGCGCGTTATGGGTTGGTTGGGGATTTGTACCAGATCATCCCCGCGATCACCGAAGAATTGAACCGACGATTAGGGAAATAAGCGGTAGGGGTATGGACAAACACCATATCCCCCATCCCTTTGCGTCATGTTTTTCGCGTTTATTTTCGGGCGGGGCTGAGTCTCGCCCCTACCAAATAGCCAAAGTTGTGCTATGATGATTCGTATATGGGCGTGAATCAGATTCGACGGGCGAGGCTGATTCCGTGTGGCAGGTCGTGGCGCCCAGCCACGTTAAAATGGGCAAGGCTATAAATGCCAAAAACAACCAACCTGCTTTCGCTTACGCTGCTTAAGTTGTAAGCCTAAGTGCTGGGTCATAGTAACCCAGCCGTCTACCCAGATCGTCGCTTCCCGGTTCGGTATGTAGGCGTCACCAATGGAGGCGTGCGGTGACCATTACGCCGATAATTGGCATCTAAGACCCATCGGCTGGCGGGTGGCGTACCGTGTTGACCGGGCTATCATCTGCGAGATACAAATAGTCGACTAAACCTGTAGAGGCGCGTGGTCGAGTCGTTCGGACCCGGATGGCGGTGTCCGGCACGTCCACAACATCCCGGTAAAAAGACCTATCAAGCTTGATAGGTCTTTTTGTTTTGCGCTGCTCAGCACCGTTATCGCATCGCCATTTCTGCAAGCGCACATTGTGATTCGTCACAGGTTTGGTACACTGAACTTTCTTAACTCGTAAAATTCGAGAACATGCGTATGAAATGGATTTTACGCTTTAGCGGCGTGTGCATGTTGACGACCGTATTGAGCGCGTGTAATTTTTTCGCCCCACAGCAAACTGCACCCTTAGAACTGCTTGAAAACAACCCCGCCGCCACCGAGATCGCCGCCTTGCGCGCCACCGCCACCGCCGAAACGGATCGGATGATGATTACACTTGAATCGGCGCAAACCGCCGTGCGTGCTGTCGATGTGCAGAGCACACGCATCGCTTCAACGTTGATCGCGCGTGGTACACCCTTCATTGATATCAGTCAAATCACACCCAATATGCCGACGTCCTTCACTTTCGCAGGCGTCGATAACAGCGGCGCGCTTGATCCAAGCGTGCAAGCCCTTGTCACGCCGGGCGGTGGCGCACAGGGGAACAGCGCCGTCGGTACTGCGATCAACCCGCCATCGATTGTGGTCGGCACGCCGACGGCTTTACCCGGCGTTGATAGCGGCGCGACAGAGAATACCAGCGCGTCTGTCTTGAGCAGCATTACGCTTTCGCGCGCGGTCGGCGCAGACGACTGCCCGACCCAACCCGATACCCTTTTCACACCCGAAGACACTGATATTTATGTGACGGCGGTTGCCCAGGGCTTACTTGCCAACAGCGCTGTCCGTGCGCTTTTCAGCCGCGACGGTGTAGAAGCCGTCGCTTATGATTGGATACCGAGTTTCAATATTGACGGGGCGTGCATCTGGTTTTATATGCCGTCGTCCTCGGTCGCCTACGTACCGGGAAACTGGAATGTCCAACTGACCATAAACGGCGTCAATGCCGGGTCAGCAACATTTACGATTGAAGGCGCGATGACCGAATCGACAGGGTGATGCGCCCTATCCCCACCCGTTTTATCGGTACACAAGCCCACACTCGACGCATACAGTGATAGCAGGGCGGCATTACTGCCGTTTTCTGTCACTTCCTTAATTCCTTAATGCACAACCTATAGAAAGGCACGGGACTTATGTGGCGTTTTGCCTATCCCGGCGATGACGAGGGTAATAAAGCCAAGATCACATGGGCGCTGGTGCGCCGCGTTTTGAATTATGGCGCCCCTTATCGTCGTTTGATTTTAATCACACTGTTTTTGATCCTGATTCAAACCGCGATTACGCTGCTCAATCCGCTCATTTTTCGCGATTTGATCGATTACACGCTGCCTAATGGCGACACCGGTCGGCTCAATGTGCTGGCGCTGGCGCTCGTCGCTATCCCGTTCACGAATGCGCTGCTCGGCTTAGTCATTCGCCGCGCCAATTCGATGATCGGCGAAGGCGTGATTTACGACTTACGCCGTTCGTTGTACGCGCATTTACAACGCATGTCGCTGCGCTTCTTCACCAATACCCGCAGCGGCGAGCTGATGAGTCGCCTGAATAACGATGTCGTCAACGCGCAGTCCGCAATCAGCGATACGATCATTGGTACGGTTACGCAAGTCATTCAGTTGATCGCGACATTGGCGATCATGTTCACGCTCGAATGGCGGCTGACAATTCTCGGTTTGATCGTATTTCCATTAGTGATCGGCGCGGCGCGCGCGATTGGCAAGCGTTTACGTGTGATCGCGCGCGAACAAATGGAGATCAACGCACAAATGAACGCGATGGTCAGCGAGACACTCAACGTAAGCGGCGCGCTGCTGGTCAAATTATTCGGGCGCATGACGCTCGAAACCGAACGCTTTTCCGAACGCGCTGCCCGTGTCCGCGATATGGGAACACGGCGCGCCGTATGGGGCAGCTTGTTTTGGACGCTGCTCGGCGCAGTCGGCATCATCGGCACCATGCTGGTGTACTGGGTCGGCGGACATTTGGTCTTGGATGGCGTGTTCACCGTCGGCTTGATTGTCGCGTTCGCAGCGTATCTGGGACAGCTTTACGGTCCGCTGGAATATCTCGTCGATGTGCCAGTCCAATTCTCGACATCGATGATCAGCTTTGAGCGTGTGTTCGAGATCATCGATCTGCCGCACGAAATCGCAGAAAAACCGGACGCGATCGCGCTAACTGACGTAGGCGGCGGTTTGACTTTCGAGCATGTCACATTTCGTTATCCAGGCAGCAGCGAAGGCGGCTTATCCGCCGTGTACCGTCCCGGACGTATGGATAACGTCGTCGCGGTCTTGAGCGGTAGCAAGACGCCTGCTGCACAAAACGGAACCCATCACACACCTGGCGAAAAACCGACCAGTCAAGCGCGCGAGATGGCGCTCGAAGATTTGGATTTCGATATCAAGCCGGGTCAGTTAGTCGCGCTCGTGGGTCCCAGCGGCGCGGGTAAAACCACGCTCACGTATTTGATCCCGCGCCTCTATGACCCGACCGAGGGGCGCATTTTGATCGACGGCATCGATCTACGCGATGTCACGCTCGATTCGCTCATGAACCAGATTGGTATGGTCACGCAAGAGTCGTATTTATTCCACGATACGATTCGCACCAACCTGATTTATGCCAGACTCGACGCGACGCAAGCCGAACTCGAAGCGGCGTGCAAAGCCGCCAATATTCACGAGTTTATTGCCGGCTTGCCCGACGGCTACGATACGATTGTCGGAGAACGTGGTTATCGTTTGAGTGGTGGCGAAAAGCAGCGACTCGCACTGGCGCGGGTGATCTTGAAGAATCCGCGCATCTTGGTCTTGGACGAAGCTACCAGTCATCTCGACAGCCAGAGCGAAGCCTTGATCCAGGAGGCGTTAGAGACGATCATGGTCAACCGTACCAGCATCGTCATCGCGCATCGCCTGAGCACGATCCTGGCGGCAGATTTGATCCTGGTGATTGATCGTGGGCGCATTGTCGAACGTGGCACGCACGACGACCTGATGCGGCGTGGCGGCTTATATTCGGCGCTCTATGAAACGCAGTTCAGCCAGCAGCGACAAGTGATGGCATGATTAATGTACGGGCGATCTGATGGGTCGCCCGATCTACAATGGCGGTACTACGACGAACCGTTGATGCACAATCCACAAGATACATTGATTTTCAACGCGCCGCCCGCAATCAGCGTATGGGTCGAAAAGCTGTTTGCCGATTCGCTGGATTGATGAATCCAGCGCGATCATGTCCCCTTCGACATGGATGGTCACGCGTACCCCTTCATCGCTGCGCCACACATGATACACATGCCCGATGCCGTGAACACACGCGACATCGTTTTCAACCACGATGACGGTATTCTCGTCAATTGCATAGCCTTATGCGCATTCACCGATTTCTACCGCGTGGATTAAGCGTGTCACCGTCCCCCACTGCGAGGCATGAACATCCAAACTGCACGGGATCAACCCCAACCCATCACGAATAGCCACCTGATCAAGTTCTTCGCTCGCGCTCACCTGCACGATTTGTCTGGGCTGATACTTGCGCATGACACGCCATCCGCCGACAATCGCGCGCTGAGAAGCGACCGCCGCGCCCGCTGATGTTCCGCCATATGCCACGTTGTTCGTGCGCAGATAATCTACCCAAGCGGGTTCGGCGCATAATACTTCTTGGTGACACTCCCCATGCTTCCATATCACGCACATTGGCGGCTGCCGGTACCAATAGGATTTTGCCGTCCTCGTGCGCCTTGGATTTTTGAATCAGCCCGCCAAACGTGATCAAATCCACATCCGGCTGTTCACCACCACCATGTAAGAACAACGGGATCATCATCTACCTTTTATGCTAAAATATCGTCGCTTACACCATAACAGGTTGAATACCTTGACCGAAACTTATCTCATTGTCGGATTAGGAAATCCCGGCGCTCGCTACGAAGATACTCGGCACAATGTCGGCTATCGGTGCGTCGATGTGCTCACGCAGAAGTATAATCTCAGCTTCACAAAAACGGAACATAAAGCATTAACAGCGACCGGGATCATTCGTAACAAGCGGGTCATCATCGCTAAACCGCTCACTTACATGAATTTGAGCGGCGAGTCGGTGCAGCCACTCGCGCATTTTTATAAAATTCCGGTCGAACAAATTCTCGTCGCCTGCGACGATCTCGATATTCCCTTCGATACCTTACGGATTCGCAAGACCGGGACGAGCGGCGGGCAAAATGGCATCAAAAGTATCATCGAGCGGCTTGGCACGCAGCAGGTTAACCGTATTCGCATCGGCATCGGGCGACCACCCGGCAAAATGAACCCGGCGGATTATGTGCTGTCCGCTTTCAAAGGCGAAGATGTCATCACCGCGATCATCATGATCGACCGCGCCGCGCAAGCCGCCGAAACCTGGTTGATCGATGGTATCGATGCCGCTATGAACCAATACAATGGCACAGGCGACGAAAAGAAAGCGCCCAAGCCCCAGCCCAAAAAGACGATAGCCAGCAGCGACGAGAACCCGTTATGAAACTTGGAATTTTTTCGGATATCCATGCCGACGCCGAACATCTGGAAAAAGCACTGGCGCTATTTCAAAAAATTGGCGTCGATCAACTCATTTGCGCGGGCGATTTAGTCGATGGCGTAACAGAGGGCGAAGCCACGGCGCAGCGCGTCAAGCATTTGAGCATTCCGGTGGTTATGGGCAACCATGATCGCGCGTTCAGCCGCCCGATCGCCGATACATGGCGCGATAGAGTCTCGTTGAAATATGGACTGGACGATCAACTCAGCGATGATTCCGTCACCTATCTGGCGTCGCTCCCGCTGCGAGTCAATCTCGAATACGAAGGCGTCAAGATCGTGCTGGCACATGCCAATACCTGGGATCAAATCGCCTATGTTTTTCCGTCCGCCGGGTCGCATGACAAACTGCTCCGACTCGCGCGCGATGTCCAGGCAGATGCGCTCATTCTTGGACACACCCATGTACCCATGAAAGTTCGTGTGGGCAATCTGTGGGTATTTAATCCAGGTTCAGTTCAAGGCAACCGTTACATGTTTCGCCCCGCGCATACGTGTGCGGTTCTGCATCTGCCCGATCTCACCTACGATGTATTCGATATTCAAAGCGGACGATTGGCAGAACCCGAACGCTTAAGTTTGACGCCTCCAAACTCATGACCCTACTGCTTTCTGGTTTGCTCGATTTACTGCGCGATTCTGTGACCTATCGACAACTGATCACAGATTTACAAGCCTCCGCCCCGATTCCCGCGCTCGGCGTGATTCGGTCAGCACGTCCATTTGTGCTGGCGGCGCTGGCGCAAGATTGGGCGCGTCCGGTCATCATGCTCACCGCGCGCGTCGACCGCGCTTATAACACCGCCGAGCAGCTGCCCGTATGGATGGGAACCAACACGCGCATCGCCCGCTTTAGCGAACCTGCACCGCTCTTCTATGAGCGCTCCGCATGGGGTGATTCTGCCGTGCGCAATCGCATCGAAACACTGGCAGGGTTAATGACGCCTGAAACCAAACGCAAGCGCGCTGAACCCGCCGCGCCCACGTCATCGCACATCATTGTCGCGTCCGCCCGCGCGCTGATGACGCGCACTATGCCTGTCGCGCGCTTTCGTGAAAAGCAAATCACGCTCAAGCGTGGACAGCGCACAACGCTCGATAAACTCGTCGATCAATGGGTTAAGCTCGGCTATGAACCCGCGACGATGGTCATCGAACCTGGAAGCTTTAGCCGTCGAGGGGGTATCCTCGATATTTATCCTTTGGCGACTGACCAACCCGTTCGTATCGAATTCTTTGGCGACGAGATTGACAGTCTGCGCGCGTTCGATCCATCGACTCAACGCAGCACCGGTATTATTGATCAGGTCATCATCCCGCCCGCGCGCGAAGCCCCGCCCGAACTTGCGCCGCTCGCCGCTGCGCATTTAGCCGATTGGTTCAAGGCGCGCACAACGAGCGACGATATGACCAGCCCTGCCGCCGACCAAACACCGCTGACATCAGGCGCGGCGTTCCCATTTCTTGAATTTTATCTGCCCTATTTGTACACTAATCCGGTCAGTTTGCTCGATTATGCGCCCGACGATGCGTTGATCGTCATCGAAGACAGCAGCGAACTCCGCGATACCATTACCGAGATCGAAGCCAGCGCCCTCAAAGCGCGCGATGAGCGCATCACCATGGGCATTGTCCCACCGGATATGCCTGCGCCCTATGTGACATGGGATCAACTCTCTGCGTCGCTCAAGAATCGACGTGTCGTCGTTTTAGGTCAGGGTGATGAAGCATCGGACGACGGTGGCGCACTGCGCGCATTGATCAGCCCCGAAACTCGTTTCGGCGGACAGCTAAAACCGCTGCTCAATCATTTTCGTGGGCTGCGCAGCACTAACGACCGCGTGATCGCCGTGACTGCTCAGGCTGCCCGTTTGAGCGAAATCTGGGCGGAGCAGGAATCGTCGTTCGTCGAACGCACCACGTCAGTGACACACAAACCCGATGCGCACAGCATTACATTCGTCGATGGCACGCTGCAAGAAGGCTGGCGGCTGCGTTTAGGCGATGGTGAAGCACATTTGTTCACCGACGCCGAAATTTTCGGCTGGAGCCGCCCCGAGCCGCGCCGCCGTAGAAGCATCAAGCGCGCCAAAACACCCGAACAAAACTACGCCGACTTGCGTGACGGCGATTTCGTCGTGCATGTCGATTATGGCGTTGGCAAATTCGGTGGCTTGCGGCGGCGCACCTTAGAAAACGTCGAACGCGAGTACTTATTGATCGAATACGGCGGCACAGATACGCTGTTCGTGCCAATCCACCAGACCGACCGCCTGACGCGCTATGTCGGCAACGACGATAAACCCCCGACCTTGAGCAAACTCGGTCAGCCCGACTGGATACGCATCAAGAGCAAGGCGAAGAAAGCCGTCGAAGAAGAAGCGCGCGAACTGCTCGCGTTATATGCCAAACGCGCCGCCGCGCCCGGTCACGCTTACAACCCCGATACACCATGGCAGCACGAGATGGAAGCAGCCTTCCCGTATGTCGAGACTGATGATCAACTGAAAGCGGTTCGATCCGTCAAAGCTGATATGGAACAATCGATGCCGATGGATCGCTTGATTTGCGGCGATGTCGGGTATGGCAAAACCGAAGTCGCCATCCGCGCCGCGTTCAAAGCCGTCATGGATGGCAAACAGGTCGCTATTCTCGTGCCAACGACGATTTTGGCACAGCAGCATTACGAGACGCTCACGCGCCGATTAGCGCCTTTCCCGATAAAAGTTGAAATGCTGTCGCGCTTTCGCACCAAAGAACAGCAGCGCCAGGCGCTCGATTTATTGGCGCGCGGTGAAGTCGATATCATAGTCGGCACGCACCGTTTGATTCAAAGCGATGTTCAGTTCAAGGATTTAGGGTTGGTCGTCATCGACGAAGAACAGCGCTTCGGCGTCAAACACAAGGAGTTCTTCAAGAATTTGCGCGCGACTGTCGATATTTTGACGCTGACCGCGACGCCGATCCCGCGCACCATGTATATGAGCCTGACGGGTGTGCGCGACATCAGCATGATCCAAACACCACCCGAAGACCGGATGCCCGTGATCACGCATGTGGGAGTCTTCGATGACCGTCTGGTGCGACAAGCCGTACTGCGCGAAATGGAACGCGGCGGACAAGTCTTTTTCGTGCATAACCGCGTCAATACGATTGACAGCATCCGCGAAAAGCTGGAGACAATTGTCCCCGAAGCGCGCACGGTGATCGGGCATGGTCAAATGGATGACAAACTGCTCGAAAACGTCATGACCGCGTTCGGCAACGGCGAATATGATATTTTGTTGGCGACCGCGATCATCGAAAGCGGGTTGGATATTCCCAATGCCAATACATTGATCGTTGATCGCGCCGATTGGTTCGGCTTGGCACAGTTGTATCAGATTCGCGGGCGCGTCGGGCGCAGCGCGCAGCAGGCATATGCCTATTTGTTTCATCCGGCGCAAAATCGTCTCGCCGAAGATGCACGCGCGCGTTTAGAAACCCTGACCGAATACACCGATCTCGGTTCAGGCTATCAAATTGCCATGCGTGACCTTGAATTGCGCGGCGCAGGCGGCATTTTGTCCACCCGCCAAACCGGACATGTCGCGGCGATTGGGCTGCATTTGTACACATCGATGCTGGCGCAAACGGTCAGTCAGCTTAAAGGTGGCATCGACCGTCAAAACGGGACGCTGCCAACCAGCGCCAATGCGCCCAACATCAGCGAGCGTAATATTTTGCTCGATTTACCTACGCCTGCGTATTTGCCGACCGATTGGATACCCGAGATCGCGCTGCGGTTGCAGGTGTATCGACGTATTGGTGGCTTATCCACGCTTGCGGATGTCGATGTGATGCGCGCAGAACTTATCGATCGTTTCGGCGCGCTGCCGATGGCAGTCGAAGGCTTGTTGTTTCAAATTCGGGTCAAATTACGCGCGGTCAGCGCCAACGCGACGGCGGTCTTGCATCGCGAAGAGCGTTTAGAGATTCGGCTGCCGTACCTGGTCGAAATCAACCGCGAACGGTTGGCGCGTTTGCTGGGTGACGATGTGCGCGTCACGCGGACAGCCGTCGAACTGCGCATGGATCAGGCGGGTCAAGGGTGGCAGGAACGCTTGGAAGGGGTGTTACTGGCATTGGCGGAAAATATCCACGACAGCGTAGGGATATAAGCCGAGCGCCGCCTGCTCGTCTTTCGACAAGGGCGGCGCTTCGATGGGGGTCGTCATCGTAGACTAGCGGCGATAGGTTTCGGTGTAATCTGGCTCGACGCTTTGAAGCAGCGCCAATACATGCTGGAAGGTATCAAATTGTTCTTGCGAGAACAAACGGCGGATGTGCGCGTCGATTTGTTCCGCACTTTTCATGACCGCTTCACGGTGTTTTTCTGCGTCTTTGGTCAGGTAGATATGCACAGCACGACGATCCGACGGGTCGGGACGACGCTCGATTAAATTCTTATCTTGTAATTTATCGAGATTTGGTGTGAAGCTTGTGGCTGCACGCCCAACTGCTCTGGCGAGTTCGCTCGCGTGCTGTCCGTCTCGTTCGAATAATGCACGCAAAATGTACCATTCGATGATCGTCAAACCGAGCGGCTGCACGGCACGACCGAAGAGTTGGTCTAAATTGCGCAGTGCGATATCGAGATTACACCATACGCTGCCGCCGAAACGGAGTTGATTGGGTAGAAATTCTGTCATAGCTTACAACTTCCTTTGGTATCTGATCATTACCACGAATTTATCCGCAAAATGTCTATGCACGAATAGTACTATGGTCTTTACACTTTTCAGAATGATTGCTTGTATAGTCAACAATTGTAATCTTATGACTAAACAAAAATCAAGTCCTAAGTAAAATCAAGTCCAAGGTACCAAGCCTCATTTCGTCTCCCGGTGACACAGGAAAAGGTGTTTCTGGAGCCAGGCGCTTGCCGTTGATAAACGTGCCGTTGATCGACCCCAAATCGACAACATGTAAATCTCCCTTGAACTGCACAAGGGCGGCATGACGGCGTGACACACCGCGTTCACGCGCTTCAAAAGCTGAAAGATCGACATCCGGCATATAATCGCTCGCTTCGTCGGCACGCCCGACGATGTAACCTTCTACACCTGGCGCCTTCAAAGTAATGCCCGTTATCTTACCGTTCAGTGTTTGCAGCATATACTCCGCGTGTTCAGACACATCTTTACCTTTCTTATTCATATTGTAATCCCATACCTCTTGGGAATCAAATTTGAATATAATGAATAGTTTTTGGGGACTCTAACCCTATTCAATCATTGTGAATACGTAACTGCGGTCTATTGAAGGACGATTATCGAATACAGCAGATAAACGTTGACCGGTTTGTGGTTGGTAAATACCAACTTTTACGCTAGAAAATGCCTGAATAGGAAATAAGTACTGGTCCAAGACAAATTCGCCGTTCTGCCACAATGTTGTTGGGTATGTATTGGCTTGTGGCATCGCGTCGCGCTGGTCGATGATCTGTCCGTTGGCATCGATGAGATGCACAAACACTGTGTAATCCGCGTCGATCTCGTCCAGCGATTGCCATGCCAGATCAATCGCAATCCCCGCGGCGGTCGTCCGCGCCGAATAGCCGTGCAGCCGAATAACCTCCCCGAACACCACATCGACGGTGTGATCGACGGCTGGTGCTTCAAACTGCCGCGCCACCCCAGCTACAGTAAATTCGCCAAGTGTTACCAACGTAGTATCAACCTGTAAACTCAGTGTAAATATCCCTGCGGGTTGATCGCGCGGCACACGATAAGACGTGCGTAATGTGTAAAGATCGCCGTCGCGCCACGCATCGCGACCATAATCCCATTCGCCATCGTACAAAATGACATCGCCTAAAGTTAAGCGATAGGTATCCGGGCGGTTTTCGCCGTCATCGAGCGCCAGCGCTTGCCAATACGTACCGAGTAAGAACGCCTCACCGGGTCGTATCACGTCGGGCAGCGCGTCATACCCGATCAACCGTGTGCCTGCCGCCACATCCTGATCAAGTCGCGTGTGCGGCGTCAGTGTAGTCGCGTCGAAGGTTTGATCTGCACGCTCAACGGTCAGCACGCCGACTTGCGCCCATATCGCACCGTTGAGATACGGCTGATACACATCCGTGCTGCGCGCTACCCACGCGACGTTAAGTGCGTGTTCACCCATCGGCGTTCCGATGGGAATATCGAGCGTGACGCGCTGCGCATACGTCTCACCCACACGCCAACGATCCGTTTCGGTGATGTACGGCATGACGCGCGCGATCACGACGCCATTAGCGTCTTCAAGCTGGGCAATCGGCGTAAAATCATTGGCAGTCGGGGCAGCATCAATGTGCCACACCGTCGAAAGCGCGACGCTCGCGCCCGAACGCGCGATATCTGCAAGCTGCACGCCAAGTGACGACACAAAAGGGTTGCGCGCATCCGCGTTCGGCAGCGTTAAATCGTTCGGTATTCTATCGGCGTTGAGAAAGTACCACTCAAACGGCTCAGGATTTGCCGTCGCTGCCGATAAATAGTTCGGTTCCGCCCGCAGCAGCCACTCGCGCCATTCATCGGGCGGGGGTGCGCTGCGCGGGAAAATAGCGATGCCTGTAAGACCCGGCGGCGGAAAGAAAAAACTATCCGTGCCAATGTATGTCACGTCCGGCAAGCCCGCGATCTGAAATGTCGGGTACGGACGATCTTTGGCGGCGACGTACAAAATATCGCCGGGTCGTTGCACAGTGCGCGCCCATTCCGCCGCGCGCGCTAAATCAGAGTCGGTTTCGTAGAAAACAGCAGGCAGATTCGCCCATGCGAAATATGCCCTCTCGACCAGAAAACCACCAACGAGCAGCCACGCGACCACGCCGATAAAGCCGACGCGCAGATAGCGGGTCAAGCCGACAAGATTTTGCCGCATCAACAGCCGCGACGCCGAACTGACAACCTGTTCGTAACCCAAGCCGACCAGGACAAAAATCAACGGGATCATCCCCAACGAGCGCATATGACTCGGCGGCAGCCCGCCCACGCTGATCACACTCGGAATCACCATCAATGGCGACAACAGTGCCAGCGTATATGCCGCTTTTTCGAGCGTGTTGCCCGGTCGCACCAGTCGCCCAGCGGCGATACCGATGCCAAGCAGCATCAGCAAGCCTTCGGGGAGCGTCAAATACGGGCGTCCAGGAATGTTGTAGCGCAGATACGGGTCGCCTTCGATGAAGAACATGCGCGCGTGCAGAACAATACTGTCAATCAGGCTGATCGATTGTTCAGCTTGTGTGACTTCTGCCAGTCGGTTGAAGAAAATATCCGGTCTTTGCAGCGCATATACGATCATCGGCAAAGCGACGATCAATAACGCGATGAAAAAGACAGTGCCCTGACGCACGCGCTGCCGAAAATGCCGCCGGTCTGCGATGAGCAGCGCGAGCCCGCCCAACGCCAGCCAAAACGGAAACAGCCGCGACGAGTTGTACGTATACAACGCCAGCCCGCCGCATATACCCGCGGCGATCAACCACCCGTAGCGGCGCGTGCCGCGTAAACCGCGCCACAAGAAGATCAGGGTCAGTGCTTGCATCAAGGGTAGTGTGACCGCCCTGAATGCCTGCCGTGCCAGCCACACTTGCGGAAAAGCAATCGCCATACCGACGCCCATCGCCAACCCGACGATCACGCCGCGCGACCCACGAAACATCAGGCGTCCGAGCGCCATCGATGCCGCCACCGTGATTAAATTGCTGAACGCATTCGTCAGGTGAAACGGGAACATGCTGTCTTGAATCAACGTGAGCAGCGGCGCATTGAGGTAAAAATACAACACCTCGCGCCCTTGATACGCTTCAAGCATCGGAAACGGACGTAAGCCGCCAAAAGCGATGCTCCGCGACACCAACAAGTTCACCGCTTCGTCGTAATGCGGACCCAGCGGGTACGCAGGCAGCAAACGCAAAAGCGCCGCGACCAATAAGATCACGGTGGCGAATGTAATAAAGGCGAGTGAACGTGGTTTGATTGAGCGCATCTACGCATCGTAACGCACGGCGGCGTGTGTTAGCAACTCCAAACCAATCCGATTAACTCAACTCACCGCCGGAATCGGATCAGGCGTTGTCACCGCGTTCGACCCTCTCAGTTGCAGCAAAATCACGCTGAACACGACCAGTAAGCCGCCCACCCATTGAATCGGCTGCATTGTAATGCCCAAAATCAACTGTGCTAAGACAGCCGTCATCAGCGGCTCAACTGTCCCGAAAATTGCTGACCGTGACGCGCCCGCCGCTTGAATACCTTTGTTGAGCATAAAAATGGGCATGACCGTGCTGACAACGACCAGACCAAACAGCGCTGACCAGCTTTCGATTCCGGTCGGTATTGTGATCGTCCCGGTTAAGCCCTTGATTCCAGTCAGGAAGGTCAGAAAGACCAGCGAACCGCTGACCATAAACGCGCCCGCACGTACTGTCTCTGTATGACCACGCAGCAGCCGCTCCATCACCACAAAATACACCGACGCCAACGCCGCGTTGACCAACGCACACGCTACGCCGAACCACACACCTTCGCCCACGTTGACGCTAAGATCAGCGATGGTCAGGCTGACGCCGACTAATGTCACCACCAGCGCCGCCCAACCGATGATGCCCAGGCGTTCGCCCAAAAACAGCGACAAGATTGCCGTCATCGCCGGAAAAGTGTAATACAAAACCAGGTAAATACCGGGCGATAGATATTGCAACCCGATGAACGAAGCCAGCGCTTCCGTTGCCAGTAAGAAACCCAGCAGGAACAGCCACTTGCGCGGCAGCGGCTTGCCTGTGACTGAGCGCGCAGTCCGCAGCGTGATCAACCAGAAAATCGGCACGGTAAACAGATAGCGAAAAAACGCAATCTCCAGCGGTTCGATACCACTGCCACGCAACCCCGCCGCGAAAATGGGCAAGAACGCATACCCCGCCACTGCACACAGCGTATAGATCAATCCCAGACGCTCACGCCCCATATATCACCCATCTGTAATCTCTGTACGAATTGATAACGAAACAGACATACAACTAAGCCCGCTAAAGGGGCTTTTGAGAGCGCTTTTTTTCGCTTTTCGGCAGCCGGATGCTTTAGCATCTTGGCGGACGAGGCGAAACAAGCGGTTTTTTGCAATGAGCACAATTGACTCGTTCATTCTAAGTGATGTCACTAAGTGCGTCTCAGTCCAAACGAGACCAGTCTGCCACTTCTATTGCGGGGGATTTAACACCCATTGCGGCACGACACCACCCCCCAGCAGCTTGATCGCCGCCGCCAATGCCGTGCGCGAGCCACCGCGCAAATCAGCATCCAGGTCAACCACGCCAAAACGATAGACAGGAATGATATGTAATCGTTTTGGGCATGGCGCATCCTTAGTCCTTGTTTAGCCGTTCGCAAAATCTAAGATGAGTTGGGCGATGTGCGCCGGGTTTTGCATCGGCGCGAAATGTGTATAGTCGGTCAACTGCATATCATGTCCGTGCTGAAAATGCCGCCACAAATCAGGATTGGTCGGGCTGCCCGCCATATCGTCAGGGCTGAACGAACTACGCACGCCCAAGCGCATGATCAATGCCGGAATCATAACGGTCTCTAGCTGCGGGTAAATATTCGAGCCGCCGCTTTGTCGATAAATCGCCGCTTCGATGGCAGGCGGACACGCCAGTACAAAGCCGTCGCCGTCGGGGTTGGGCAGCAGCCCATAATCGACATAATCGTGCAGCACGGCACGATCCCACAAATCGAACGGCGAGCGGTCTTTGAAGCGCTCGAACATCTCGTCGGACGACGCCCACTCGTTGCGCCGCCGCGCGGTGTAATGCTCGCCCTCGCTGATCTGTGTCGTGTAGCCCGCTTTGGGGAAGATCACCGGGTCTATCAAGATGATCCGGCTGAATAAATCCGGCTTGAGCGCTGCCGCCAATGCGACCGCATGACCGCCACACGAATGACCGACGCCAACTGCACCGCGTAAGTCGAGCGCGTCATCAAGTGCGACCAGATCATCGGCAAAAGCGTGCCAGGCATACGGTTTAGGTGGCGTTGGCTTGCTGCTGTGTCCATGTCCACGCAAATCGAGCGCGATCACGCGCCGCCCATCCAGATGCGCCACGACTTGATCCCACAGTCGCGCATGAAAACCAGTCGCATGTGCCAGCACGTGAGTAGGTTCAATCCCCGCCCATTCGTAAGCGGCGATTTGTAGCCCGTTGATGGTGTGTAACGTTTGGGTAGGAATTGTCATGATCAAAATCCTTGTAGGGGCATGGCATACCCGTGCCCGCTGACGTGCCAACCGCAACCGCGAAAAACATAACACAAAGACGTCAAGGGGCACACGTGCAAAATCAGGTGATCCAGCCCGCCCGAAAATGCGCCGTACTTCCCAGATTGATGTGGATGATCACCCTTACAATGACGGCTATCTTGAACAGTAGATCATTGAGGATTAGCGACGATGAGCGACAACATGCAGGTACGCGGCACGACCGGTGAACCCGTTGACGAAGCAGATATGTTCGATTGGTCGGATCGTCAGGAAGGCATTAAGAAACTAGCCGAATTGATCAAGGGTATCAACATCGCCATGCTTACGACCATCGACGAAGATGGCTCGCTCCGCAGCCGCCCGATGGGCACGCAGCAGGTCGAATTTGATGGCGATCTGTGGTTTTTCACCGATGATGACAGCGCGAAAGCGAACGAAATCGCGCGCGAACAGCAGGTGAATGTCACCTATGCTGACGGTGGGAAAGCGCTCTATATTTCGGTCAGTGGGTTGGGTTTCATCGTGCATGACCGCGCCAAGATGGAAGCATTGTGGAGCCCGGTTCTTAAAGTCTGGTTCGAACAGGGTTTAGACACTCCCAATATCGCACTGCTGCGCGTTGTCGCAGAAAAAGCCGAATATTGGGATGGCGGCAGTAAAATTGCGTCGGCGCTCAACCTCGTCAAGTCACTCGTGACAGGTAAGCGTGATGAAGGCAACGACCACGCGAAGCTTGAACTGTAGTATCTAAGACAACCTATTACGGAGGGACGAGTCTCAGACCCGCCCCTCCGTTTTTGTTTATGTCTTTATGTCTTCTTTTTATGCTTTTCGCGGTTCGCGTTTAGACCGTATTCAAGGCTGGCATCATTAAGCCTTGCCCGTTGAGAATGACGTACCAATAAGGCAGCCAGCCGATGCCGAACAAGTCGATGCCGATGTCTTTCTTGTAGGGGCTGACTTGATAATCATCGATCCGCGTCGCAATCACCGCCCATTTATCATCAATCTGCTTGAGCTTAGCCGAAAATTCATTCTGCAATTGTACGGCGTCGTCCTGCAACTGCTGCACATCAAGTTCATTGAGTTCAACCGAACTTTTATTGCGCTGTTTGTAATACTGGGCACGGCTCATGCGCGACAGCGTAAACGAGGTTTGTCCGCGCGCCAAGCCGAGTAGTGCTTCGCCCGTCGTGAACAGTTCTTCGCGCTTGCTGGTCGCCAGTTCGCGGCGGTTGCCTTCGAGCTGACGGGCTTCGCGCGTGACTTTTTCTTCCAGCGTATCGAGCTGCTTGTTGTACCTCGTGGTCATTCCATCGACTTCGGTTTGGCGGCGCTCGCGCGCGGTTTGCTGAAGCTGTGCGCTGAACTCACTGAATTCACGGTCAGGGTTGCCGTACAGGCTCAACGTGGCGCTGTACGGTACGACCAGACGCGCGGTGTTATACAGCAGATCGAGCAGTTCGCCTTTGAGCTGGGTCATGCGCTTAGCATCGGTCAAGCCGCTGGAAAGTTCGCCAAAGAAGGCTTTCTGGAAGGGTTCGCCGCTTACACGGCGCGTATCGATGGCTGTGGCACGATGTTCTTCCCAATGCAGGATGCCGGAACGTTCGACCGATGGAATGCGGAACGCGTATTCGCGCGCCGTGAATACCTGCGTCTTTTTATCCTGATAACGCACAGTCGCTTGTGCGATCAACACAGGGCGATACGCGAGTACCGCGCCGCCGAACCCGGTCGAAATCACGCCTGTACGCTGTTCATAGGCGCGCACTGCTTGATCGCTGGTGAGATCGGTAGGCAGGAAATACTGACTGACGCTTTGCGAGAGCGGCGACTGTATCACCGAAAAACCACCCGGTGCAGAAATACCGTCGAGATTGTTAGCGCGCGTCAACTGTGATTGACCACCCGCTGCTCCTGTTTGACCCATCGGCTGCGACGAGTACGCATCGGGCGGCAGGTTATAAGCGGGCGCGGTTGGGAATTCTGGCAGGTTAGGCATAGGCGGCGCCATTTCTGGCAAGCCGACTGGCGGCTGCGTGTAACCCGCGTTATACGCTTGCGCGGCGGGCGGCGGCACATAACGCGGCGCGGACGACTGTGCGTAATTACCGACTTGCGCGGCGAACCCGCCCACACTGGCAGCACCGACGGGCGCAGTTTGATTGAACGTTGAAGCGACGCCCATCCGCGCCGCCAGCGCGCGTTTTTGATCTGCCATCAACACATTGATTTGCTGACGGGTCAGCGGTCCGCGCAGATAATTCATCGCCCAGCGCGTATGTAACATTTCAGGTCCCGAACGGTCATGCACGTTGTGCATCAGAAACACGCGCGGCGGAATATCTGCGATTAAGCGGTTGATCTCTTTCAGGTTGAACTCGTTGCTCACGTCCGCCAGCGCTTCTAAGCCCGTCATCACGCGCTGACGATCCTGCTCGCTTTGCAATCGTCCGATGAACCATGTTCCGGCGTTGCTCAACCCCTTATAATCGAGATCGCCGGGATTTTGCGTCGCCAATACCAAGCCAAGACCGAACGCGCGCGCCTGTTTGAGAAGCTGCAAGATCGGCTGTTTGGTCGGTGGATTGAACGGATACGGCGGAAAGTAGCCAAACATCTCGTCGATGTACAACAGCGCGCGCAGACTGGTTGTGCCGCTCTGCATACGCATCCAACTGAGCATGTTTTCGAGCAGCAGCGTCATGAAGAACTGACGTTCGGTATCGTTGAGATGTGCGGTGTAGAAAATCGACACGCGCGCGCGACCATCCGGCAGATACAACAGATTTTGAATATCCATCGGGTCGCCATTCGTCCACGATTGGAACGACGGCGCGGCGACGATGTTGTTCAAGTCCATTGCGAGTTTGGCACGCTGTTTTTCGGTGATGTATTCATCGATGGGGAAGACGCCGAGTTTTTGGAACGGCGGCTTTTGCACCATCAGAATAATATCTTCCAGTGTCGGGCTCATGCCGCGCCGCCACTGATACTCGAAAATATTGCTCACCAGGACATGTTCTTTATCGGTGATCGGCTGCGCGTTGCGCCCGACCAACGCCAACAGCGCAGTCGTGATCGCGCCGATCTTTTCGCGGTTGCCTTCTTCGTTGGCTTCCCAGCCTTCGCGTGGGGCTGCCAGCGACGCCAGAATACTGACGGGCAAGCCCGCATCGGAACCGGGCGTGTAAATGCTCATGTTGGAAGCGAATTTGAGCCAGCGCATCCGGTCTGGCACGATGCCCCAACTCGCCAAGCCTTCGCGCCAGCGCTGCGCGACATCGGCGGCGAACTGCGGAATATCCATGCCCGCGCGCCGCGCTTCATCGATATTGATCCACGGTTGAAAATCTTCCTGACGCAGTTCTGGAAAAGTCAGCATCAGATTGGTGATGTCGCCCTTGGGGTCGATGATGATCGCCGGGATGTTGTCGAGAATGGCTTCTTCCAGCAGGTTGATGCACAAGCCGGTTTTGCCACTGCCCGTCATACCGACGACGACCGCGTGCGTGACCAGATCGCGCGAGTCGTAATACACGACATCCGTCGTGAGTTTCTTCGTCGAGGGGTCGTAACGGCGTCCGAGATAAAACGTAGTGGGTGCTTCAATAAATGACATAGTAGGGCGTCCTGTTTCCCTGAAATTTCCGTTCAGTATAGTGTTATTTCGGTTTCGGTGAGAAACCCCAATCTTAGGGCGGATCGGTCATGGCAGCACCATATCCTCACCCAACCCTTGGCGCCGTTTAATCTACGGGCAGCGCAGATCATCCGGGATGCGCGCTTGCACCCAACGACGTTCGAATTCCGCCAGATATTGTGCCGCAAAATCGGCGTCGCGGATGATGAGCAGGTTCTCATCGTTGCTTTCGGTCGCGCTCACCGAAAAATTGAACGATCCGGTGATGACCGTACGCTCATCGATGACAAACACTTTGTGATGCAGCACGAACGCACTGCCGTCCTGACGGGCTTGCACGCCCGCACAAAACAATGGCGTCAGTTCGCTGTACTGGGTTTCACTACCGACCGTCTCAAAGATGCCGCGCACATCGACGCGGCTGTCGTGACGGTCGATCAACGCCGCGCCCAGCTCATCGATGGTGAACGAGAATGTCATGAAGCGGATCGAGCGGCGGGCGGCGGCGATCTCGCGCGTCAGCACCGGAATCATATTCGTCTCTGGCGCGAAATACACCTCGATGGGCGTGCCATCCTGATTGAACGTGATATTCGGCGTGTTTTCTGGCGAGCGCGGACCAAACTGCCCGCTGACGAACATTTCGTCGAATTCTGCCTGATAATTGGCGACCGCATTCCGTGAGCGCATGACGACCGCATTGTTATTATTGCGGTAGGTGTCGTTGATCGTGTAGTTCCACGACCCCGTCCACACCAGCGTCCGGTCGATGATGACGAATTTGTTGTGCATCAACGCGCTGCGACCATCTGCGATCACCCGAATGCCCGCATCGACCAATTGATTGAGGGTGGTGTTATCATCCTCTAGTCCATCCTGCAAATCGGTGACGATACGGACTTGCACGCCGCGTGCGTGTGCGTCCAGGACCGCGCGTGTGAGCGTCGGTAAATTAAACTCGTAAGCGGCGATGTCGATGGTCTGGCGGGCGGCGGCGATGCTCGCAGCTAAAAGTTCATCGATGCCGCCTCTGTACGTACTGGCATCGCGGCTGCCGCTTGGATTGGTGAAATAGAGCTGCCAGAATCCTTTTTGCGCGATGAAGCCACCAGGAATTTGCGCGGTGACAACCCCCGATGCATTGGTTGCGGGTGGCGGGGTGGTCGCTGTGGGTAGCACTGGCGTGGCGGTGACGCGCACGGTACGCGTCGGTAGCGCTGTCGTCGGCTGTGCGCCCGCTGTCGCTGTGCGAATCGCGGCGATTTGCGTACCGAGATCATTCAGGGTTGTCGCGGTTGGCGGCGCGAGCGTTAGCGGAATCGTCGTCGCGCTCACGACATCGGTGAAGCCGGGCAGCGTCGCAGGTGGACGGCTGGTCGGCACGGTGCCGCCGCACGCGCTGATCAACAGCGTGCAAGCGAGTAACAACCAGAGTGATAAGCGGCGGTTCGGGCTATTCAGCGTCATCAATATCCTCGTCTTCGTCGGTCGTTTCGGTGTCAGGTGGCGCGCTGGTGAAAAATCCGAGGATCGCGCTCATCGCGGCGGGGTCGGTGATGACGATGGGCGGCGGCTCGGCGGCGGGTACGGCGGCTTGTGTGCCAAAATCGATTTGTCCACCCCACGCCGTCTTTTCGGCGGGCGTTTCGTACAATGGCAGATCGGCGCCATCCAGCCACGCGGTCAGCGCACTGATCATCGGCGCGTTGTCGCTCACCGCTTGCGCGCTGAACCCACGCTTGATCAAGTCTTCCTGTGCGAGCGGTGTCACCTGCATCAACGACGCCAGATTATCGAGCGCGGTCTGGCGTTCGTCTGGGGTCATCGCCGCATTACGCGCGACGAATTTGTCGATGTGCGTCAGGACACGGCGCATTTCGTTGACGCGCGTCTCAAAATCGGTTTCGTCGGCTGCTTGCACGTCGAACGCGAACAGCTTATTTTCTGCCCACTTTAAGAGCGTGTTCGCCTCGCTGTCGATCAAATCTTCGCGCCAGCCTGTATCTTCGTATAAACGCACCAGCGCGTCGTCGGCTCGTGTCATCGCGTATCCTTAGTTATCGATCCTGCCATCGTGGTCGGCGTCAAAAAACGGTGTCAGCATGGCGACGATGACTTCAGCACCGCTCGCTTGCGCCCGTTCGAGCGCGGTTTTGCCTTCGTGGTCAATCGCATATGGGTTGGCATCGTTATCGAGCAGCCAGCGCGCCATCTCGGTTTGAGCATACAGCGCCGCGCCATGTAACGCGCTGTTGGTATTGTCGTCGCTGTTGATCGCCGCGCCTTTGTCGAACAAATACTGAGCGATATCGGCACGTCCAGCGATGACGGAATAATACATAAGCGGGATATTGTGTGCGCCCACATCGTCGATCATGTCGGGGTCGTCGGTTAGCATCGCCTGGACATCCTCGAAGCGACCGAGCATCGACGCGGTGCAAATATCCAGCGGCGCACCGTGTTCAAGCAAAAATTCGACAATATCGCGCCGTCCAACGTGTGCCGCCGCTTGAACAGGGGTTTCGATCCATTCCGCATTTTCGTTGAGCAATGCCGGTTGTTCGCTTAAAAGCTGCTGTACTTTGGGGAGATCATAATGCGATGCGATTACAAACGCATTAATCGCGTCCTGGCTGAGCGCTTGCGCCGAGTTGTCGGGTTGGTCGGTCATGTGGACATCCTTTACGAGTAAGGAACACTTGTTCGCAGTCTATTGTACCAAAATTTCGCGCGCGCGGCGTGTTATAATATCGACGATAGATCGGTGAATCGTGTAGGGGCGGCACTCAGACCCGCCCATTTTTATAAAGGGACAACATGGCACGTTGGAGTCGGTTAATCATGATCGTAGCGGCGGTGCTGCTTATCGATCAACTCAGCAAGCGCGGCGTCGTCTCGACGATGGCGTTAGGCGAAACGATTGAACCGATACCCGCGCTCGTCCCCTACTTTCAGTTCACCTATACGTTGAATAGCGGCGCGGCGTTCGGGTTTCTCGGCGGCGCTGGAAACCTGTTCTTGGTCATCGCGCTGGTCGTTACCGCGATTATGGTGTGGTATTACCCACGCCTGCCCGCCAACGCGCCAATCGCGCGCGCTGCGGTTGGGTTTGTCATCGGCGGGGCGTTAGGCAATGCGATTGACCGCTTGAGCATAGGCGCAGTCATCGATTTTATTCATTATCAAATACCCGGTGTCATTTCGAATGTCTCGAATTTAGCCGATCATGCGATTGTGTTCGGCGTCATCGCGCTGGTCATCGAAAGTTGGCGTTTGGATTTACAAAAGAAACGGAGTGTGGAAATTGCACCATCTGAGTAGAACAGTCCTTGTGTTCATGGTGATCGTGTTCACCGCCGCGTGCAGCCAAATCGGGACAGGCGGCGCGGTTAGCGTGCCGACGACGGGCGACAGCGCGAACGATGTCAGTTCTGCGTCGCAATTTTTGCCGACCTTGGGCGGTTATTTGACGGTCGCGGACGCGGGCAGCATCAGCGACGCGCTGACCGCCATCGGCGCGCCCGCTTCGATTTTGACGGGCAACCCCATTGCCGCCGCCGCGTTCGCACAGGTCGATGGCATGATCGGCTGTTATCAGAATGTCGGCGCGTTGGCGGCAAAAGTCTACGTACAAACCGATATTGGCGCGGTCGTCGCCGGGCAAGTGCCGCGTGTTGGCGCGATGGCGGTCATCAATCAAGATCGACTCGCCAATAATTTCTTGCCGTGTGCGCTCGGCTCGGAAGGCAGTAACAGATTCGGCGCGCAAGGCGCAGAAGAACAAATTCAACCGTGCACGGGCAGTGGCACATTTTCGGTCAATAATGAGACGCTGACCTACGTCTACGCAGCGACCAACCCCGATTTGTGCGCGCAGTTCCAGGCGGCGATTCCTAACTCATAATCGACTCCATAAACACGACCTCGTATGGGCGGGTTTTCACCCGCCTGCGACGCCGAAACGAAGTTCAGATTTATATTTGGCTTAATTTCAGTCTATCGTTACAATCTCATGTGATTGTCTTCCGCGCAATTGTAAAGGAATAATCACGTGATCCTCGCGCTCCAGCGTTTTCTTAAACGTATTGCCAACGATGTCGCCGCCGGAAAAAATCTTGAAGCCTATTTTGTCACTATATTGGGGCTGGGGCTGGTCATCGTCGATATATTCGATAATCTGAATAACACGCAAGGCGATCCGATTATTCCCGACTCGATTAAACTGACCGTCCTGTTAGCGGCAGTGCTGCTGCTCTTGTTCCGCGATACGCGCCCCGATGAACAAGAGATCGAACTCGATAAAGTGCTGCTCGACCGGCAGGCATACGGTCCGTATCGTGAATTCATCGTGAGTGGTCGCGTATTATGGGTGTACGGTCCGTCCGCGATCAATGTGGTGCGGGATGGCTCGTTCGTCGATGCCATCCTGGAAAAAGGCGGCTCAGTTCAGATTTTGATCCAAAACCCCAAAAGTACCGCGACGATGAAAATTCTGACGCGCCAGCTCGATCAGGTCTATCCGCTCGAAAACGATATTAATACGTCGGTCGATATTTTGCGTCGCCTCAAAGCGATGCACCCCAAACTGGAATACAAATTTCTCGATTACAGTCCTGGTTTCAGCATGTCGATTGTAGAACCCGACGGGCGCGGTGGACACCTGGTGATCGAATATTTTGGCTATCAGAATAAAACCATCAAATCGCGGATGCACATCAACATTTCGCGCTCGCAATCGGCGTTCTGGTTTGAATATTGGGAACAGCAGTATCGCCAAATGTGGAACGAGGCGCTAACCGACGAGCAGGTATTCGGGGTGCAGGACTAGTGGCGAATAATCCCCCTCATTCCCAAATTGACACGCGAGAAAACAATCCGGTGTGTTTGCGCCCCTCTCCGAATTCGGGGGGCTGGGGATGGGGTAAGCTGTATCGCTTTTTCGTGATTTTGTCTATCGTCTCGCTGCTGCTCACCCTCACTGTTTCCGCTCAAGCCCCCGATGGCTATATCCGCGCGCCGCGTTTGGGCGTTACGTTTATCAATTCGGTGGATCACCCCAATGACACGCAGCGTTATGAACAGGGGCTGTTGATCGGCGCGGGCTGGACACGCTACCCGATCTACTGGGATCGAGTCGAAGTCGCGCCGGGACAGCTCAACTGGGCAGGCTATGACCAACTCGTCGCTAACGACCTGCGTTATGGGCTGCGCATCAACGCGATCCTGCTCGGTATTCCTGGCTTTTTCCGCGATGGCGAGTCGATCGCTAATTTGAACGCACCCGTTTTTGCCGACGGCACCGATACCCCCGGTCCTGGTAAAGCCATCAACCCCGCCAATCATTTCGCGGCGTTCGTGTTACAAGCCGTGAACCGTTATAAACCGGGCGGCATTCTTCCCCGCCAACTAGGATTAACAGGCGGAATCAGCGTGTGGGAGGCATGGAACGAGCCTGATTTGACCCTGTTCTGGTCGGCGGGCATCGATGCTTATGCGCGCTTGCTCAAGGTTGCCTATTTATCCGTCCACGCGGCGGATCCGTTCGCACAGGTCATGATCGCGGGGATGGCGTATGTCAACCCCGATCAAAACGATTATCTCGACCGTACGCTGGCGATTATCGCGCGTGATCCGGCGCGCGCCACGAATAACTGGTACTTCGATATTGCCGCCGTCCACGCATATACCAGCGCACGACGCAGTGGCATCATGGTCAGCCGGATGCGCCAGACATTACGCCGCTATGGATTAACCCGTCCGGTCTGGTTGAACGAGAGCGGAATCCCAGTCTGGAATGATTACCCAGGACCTACATGGACAGGTGCGAACCCGAATGATCGGCTGTATCGCGGCACGCTTAATCAACAAGCGGCGTATGTCATTCAAAGTACGGTATATGCGTGGGCGGCGGGCGCAGATGTTGTATTTTTTCATCAACTCTACGACGACTGCGGCAATCAATCAGGCGGCACCGATTTTGCGCCCAATTCTGGCGGCGCGGGCGACGCGCACGGCTTATTCCGCAACCAGCGCGGATCATCGTGTTTTAGCCAGCACCCGCAGCCGGGTTCGGCACGCCCTGCCGCGACTGCGTATCGCGTACTGGCGCAGCTTTTCGGCGGGATCAGCTTTGGCGAGGGGCGTCTGGTCAATCTGCAAAATCGCGCAACGGTGGTCGTATTTGATCGGCTGTCTGTCACAGGCGCGCCGGGCTCAGCATCGACGACAGATCGCCGTCTGTATGTGATGTGGAGTCGGGATGGCGAGCGCCTGAACGTACAAATCCCGTCGAGCGGCGGTTTGGCGAACCTGTACACGATCGACAATCAGGACTTTGTGATCGCGCCTGAAAACGGGGAGTATAAGATAGGCTTGCAGCCCGCCATCGCGGAAGCGCCGAACTTGCCATCGACCGATTTCGCGTCGATTGGCGGTGCGCCCTATATCCTTGTCGAGCAGTTGTCGTCAGGCGCGATTCCGCCTGATCCGGCGTTGATCCATCTGGAAGGCGTACTGCCAGACCCGAATACCGTCACCGATTTCAGCGGTTTAAGCGATGACTCCGGGTGGGTCGCGCCGATTCTGGCGACGCTGCCGCCGCCGCCGGAACAAGTCACACCGACGGCGACACTGCCGCCGACGATACGACCGACCACTGACCCCGCGTTTGATACCACCGCGCCGATCACCTATATGGGTGCGCTGCCGCTCGAAAGCCCGTCGAATTTTGGTGTGACCTGGGGCGCGCAGGATGACGGCGGCATCGCGGCGTTTATCTTGTGGGTTCGTATCGATGATGGCGACTGGACATTCTGGATCGAGACCACCGACGCGGCGGCGATGTACACAGGCGAAGTCGGGCGGCGCTATGAATTCGCGGTCTGGGCGCGCGATCTGGCGGGGAATTGGTCGCCCAACACGACGTTATCCGCGCAAGCCAGCACGACGGTACGGTAATACAAAAGATTCAACGCAAGGGCGCAAAGAAAAACAAGAAGGACGCAAAACAAATATAACGGTTCTCTTTGCGTCTTTCTTTTACCTTTGCGTCTTTGCGTTAAGCGCTTAACTTGCAAAAAATCAGCGTATCGGTGATTTCACCCTGTGTGTCTCGTCGGTCTTTATGCAGTGTCGCTTCTAAGCTGTAGCCCGCACGTACGGCAACGGCGCTGCTGCGTGTATTGCGCGCATCACAGCGAATTTCGATGCGTTCCGCCTTGAGTTCGGTCAGGCAAAACTGCGTGAGCGCATTGACGCTCTCGGTCACATAGCCGTAACCTTCACAGCTTGCGCGCACCCAGTAGCCGATCTCGAATTTCGGCACATCCCAATCAATATGATGCAGTCCGCTTGAACCGACCACCATGCCATCTGTTTTATTGAACATCCAAAATTGGAGTTCTTCGCGTGCGCGCCAGCGTCCGTTGGCTTCGCGCGCGATCGTCTCGCTTTCAGCAATCGATGGCATATGTTTCGCCCATGCCATCCAGCGATGCAGCGCTGGAAACGTCTCGCGGATTGCATCATTGATGATTTTGCCATCGCCCATTTTGGGCGGGCGCAAAATCAGCCGTACAGTCTCTAATTGTTCGGGTAAAGACGCCATCGGCGGCGGGGTGAATCGGATCATGGTCACATCCCTTTAGTTTGAACCATAGAGGACGCAGAGCGCGCAGAGAGTCATCTTTTTCTGTGCGTCCTTTGCGTCCTCTGCGATAATAATGTAGTATAGAAGCATCATCTTTGTATCACAAATCACCCCATGAAAGGGAAAGCGCTCATGTTCTCCGAAGCGTGTCTTCAACTCATTTTTTAGCGCCCTCGTTATTGGTCTCTCGGTCGCTGCACCGGTTGGTCCGCTCGGCATCCTCATCATCAACCGTGTCCTGTCACGCGGACGACTCGCCGGGTTATTGAGCGGCGCGGGCGTCGCCACCGCCGATGGGATTTACGCCACGTTCGCCGCCTTCGGTTTATCTGCCCTCTCCACATTGTTAATCAGCGCGCAAACCCCGGTTCGATTGATCGGCGGTCTGTTTTTGTTGTATCTGGGCATCAGGACATTCTTTTTGCGCCCTGCCGACCACGCCGCCACCGCTGCATCACGCGGCGGAATCGGTGATTATGTTTCTGCACTGGCGCTGACGATCACCAATCCGATCACGATCTTGTCTTTTGCCACGATCTTCGCGGGCGCGGGGTTATCTTCCGATGCTGCGTGTGCGCCGTTGATCGTTGCGGGCGTTTTTATCGGCTCGATGATGTGGTGGTTTACGCTTACCACTGCCGTCGTGGTGCTGCGCGGGCGCTTTACGCCGACAATCATGCTGTGGATCAACCGTGCTTCAGGTGTGATCATCCTCGCATTTGCACTCGTCACGTTGATCGGGCTGTTTTTTGCGTGATTTGGTAACTGCCTCAGCCCGCAAACGGGAGAAGGGGTCGGGGGATGAGGGCTTGCCTGAGCAGTTACGAATCTGATTTGAACGGCTTAAAGGAAATGATGGAAGCGGACGTAAAAGTGCGCATTTGGTAGATACAAATATCCTGTAGGGGTAGCGCCATGCCCGTTTGCCCCACTAGCCCGTGCATCTGATAAATCGACTATCTCAAACACTTTGTACAAATTTGTGCTTGTTTTTTCACACATCATGTAGAATAGGGTCACTTGCAGGGTTCACTAAAAGGACACTTTTCTCATGATCGTAGGCATCCCAAAAGAAGTCAAAGACAACGAATATCGCGTTTCGCTGCCTCCCGGCGGCGCGCGTGAATTGGTGCGCGCCGGACATCAAGTGCATGTCGAAACCAACGCGGGCGCGGGCAGCGGCTTCACCGATGACGAATATATCAGCGTCGGCGCGCACATTTTGCCGACAGCGGCAGCGGTATGGGAAGGCGCGGCGATGGTCGTCAAGGTCAAAGAACCACAGCCGAGCGAATATGGATTTTTGCGCGATGATTTGATTTTATTCACGTACTTACATTTAGCCGCCGACGAAGCCTTGACGCGCGCATTATTGGCAAGCGGCGTCATTGGGCTGGCGTATGAAACCGTCGAAGACACCGAAGGACGGTTGCCGTTGTTGCAGCCGATGAGCGAAGTTGCCGGACGCATGGCGACGCAGATCGCGGCGCAATATCTGCAACGATCCGAAGGCGGGCGTGGGATTTTGATGGGGGGCATTCCTGGCGTGCGTCCGGCGCATGTCGTCATATTGGGTGGCGGCATGGTCGGCGCGAACGCTGCGCAAATCGCGCTCGGCATGGGCGCACAGGTCACGCTGCTCGATGTGAATACCGAACGCCTGCGCTATCTCAGTGACACGCTGCACGGGCGACTGACGACGCTGTACAGCAGCGAAGCCAACATCGTCGATTCGATCCATACGGCGGATGCGGTCATCGGCGGCGTGTTGGTCACAGGCGCGCGCGCGCCGCGACTCATCACCCGCCCCATGCTCAGCCTGATGCCGCGCTCCAGCATCATCGTCGATGTCGCCGTCGATCAAGGCGGGTGTGTCGAAACCACGCACGCGACGACCCACAGCGACCCGACGTATATTGTCGATGGCGTGCTGCATTATGGCGTCGCCAATATGCCCGGCGCGGTACCGCGTACATCGAGCTACGGGCTGAGCAACGCGACTCTGCGGTATATCTTGAAAGTGGCGGCGCTCGGCTGGCGCGACGCCTGTGACCGTGATCCAGGCTTGGCGAAGGGTTTGAACGTGCTGCACGGTCAAGTCACGCATCCCGCCGTCGCCAAAACGTTCGATTTGGCGCTGGCGACGGTCTAACCTTCAAATTCGACCCCCTGTGACCCGCCGCAAAGCGATTTGTACTTCGTTTTCGTCCCTCCCTGATTTCAGGGAGGGGAAGCGGCTGTAGGTGGCGGGGGAGAGCTGTGACGCTCCCATGCCTAAAGGCAGGGGCTTCTGAACGACGCTTGCGCTTACCGTCGCCTTACGGCGTTGGCAGAGGCGCTACGTTATCGTTCACGGATGCGTCCCATCCGTTTTGCATTAAAGCACGATTATGATCGAGGTCGGATTTTTACGTCTCGTACCTTAACCTCCTTTCATCATACCCTATTTCAGCAGAAAAAACATAAGACCGACGCCTTATATCCCATGCCTGAAGGCAGGGGTTTTACGGCGCTTTCCAGATAATATCCACCCTCACCCCATTAAACCCCCTACTGCACGCTGAACGGCACTTGAAACGGCTGCTGTACATAATTGCCATCGTTGCCGACGACCGCCAATTGCAGCATGTAATTCCCCGGCGATAACCCTGGCAAAATCTCTAGCTGTCCGTTGACGACCGGATTATTGTGCGTTGTCCCCATCGTCACCCAATTGCCATCGCCAAATTGACCGCCCGAAAGCTCCAGTTTGTAAAACAGCGCTTGCTGCGGTGTAAACGATGCGGTGCCTAAAATTGGCATATCCGCGAACACGACTTGACCCGCAGTCGGTTGGCTGATGAACGCAGTAATCACGTTCGATCCGCCCGTCGCGTTGATCAGGTCGGCGTTGCACGCGATGGTTGGCAGGAAGGCGAAACCGTTGGCACGTGCGTACTGTTCGGCGCGCGCGGCGTCGCCAGAGTCGATCGGCGGCGCGATGAATAACTGCTCGCGCGCGGTTGGGTCAAGCGGTATGGCTTCGACCGGAAGTTGACAATAGATCGGCGCGGGAAACGACGCGCCGCCTTGTGGGTTATTCACGATCAGCGCCGCGCCGATTTGCGGGGGAATCGCGTGCACATGCACGCGGTAAATGCTTGGCTCAACTTCACGCAGCCATACGCCCGTCGGTGGCGGCTGGTCGGACGGTGCTTGTGCTGCGGCAGGGTAGCTTAACCCGCCTTGACCGTCTGGTACGCCCGCCGGATTATCCATGAACAACTCGTTGATCGAACTGGTGCAGTCGAGCGCGGGTTCGCGCAGCGCGTTGATCGCGCAAATGCGGCGGCTGGAAATCCCTGTCGGCGCGTCCAGTTGATCGGGTAAGCGCCCGCCTTCGACGCTGAATTCGTCGATCAAGCCCGTGCTGTAAATCCCGTTGACGACTGCGTTCCAGATCGGCGCAGCACCCGTCAACCCGGTCGTGCCAGCGCTCATTGGGGTACCGTCGCTGTTACCAACCCACACGCCGACAGCGAGATTGCGGTTATAACCGACCGTCCAGTTATCACGGAAGTCGTCGGTGGTTCCGGTCTTGACCGCCGTATAAATGCCACCTGTATAAAGTGGACTGTTCGACCCCATCGCGCTCGACCGTGCGGCGTTATCCGCCAGAATATCGGTGATCATATAGGCGATGCGCGGGTCAAGCACGCGCGTTCCAAATCCGGTTTCGTTGATGGTTTGTGCGGTGATGTCGCCCGTCGTGCAGCCATTTTCGTACTGATAGCGGATATTGTTATCGTTATCGATGATGCACAGGATAGCGGTGGTCGGCACATAGTTGCCGCCATTGCCGAATACGCTGTACGCGCGCGTCAGTTCGAGCAGCGTCAGTTCGCCGCCGCCGAGCGTGAGCGATAACCCGTAGCGGCTGGCGTCGCTTCCCAACGTTTCAATGCCGAAACGAGACGATAATTCAAGCAATCCATCGACGCCAACACGTCGCAGGGTTTGTACCGCCGGGATGTTGTAGCTGTTCGCCAGTGCGGTACGAATGCGGACAGGTCCGTGAAACGTGCGGTCATAATTGACAGGCGTGTAATCGCCAATCACCGTTTCGGTATCCCAGATGATGTCGCCCAATGTTTCGCCGCGTTCCAATGCCGCCGCATACGTGAGCGGTTTCATCGTGCTTCCCGGCTGACGCGGCGAGATCGTCACGTTGACGCGCCCGTCGATGGCGTCATTTTCGTAATCGAGCGACCCGACCATCGCCATGATTTCGCCCGTGATCGGCTGTGTTACGATGACTGCGCCGTTGGTGATCGTGAACCCACCCAAGCCGTTGATCTGTGTGCGCGCCGCCTGTTCCGCCAAATTCTGCAAGCGTAAATCAATCGTCGTGTACACGCGCAAGCCGCCGCGCGCAACTTCGTCCGGCGAATAACCCAGATCGATCAGCAGCGTTTGCAGTTCGTCCTGTGCATACACCGTGAAGTGGGGCGCTCGAAACGGCGCATCGGGCACGACCAGCGTATAGCCTTCGCTCAACGCCGCGTTACGCTGATCCGACGTGATCATGCGCTCTGATACCATCCGATCCAGCACCAGACGCCAGCGCTCCGCGATCTCCGCCTGTACTTCGGGGTCAACGCTGAACGGATCGTATTCCGATGGCGCTTGTGGCAAGCCCGCCAGTAACGCGGCTTCTGCCAGTGTCAAATCCTGCACACGCTTATCGAATAACGTGCGTGCCGCCGCCGCCGCGCCGTACGCGCGGTTGCCATAAAAAATCTCGTTCAGGTACAACGCCATCACGTCTTGCTTGCTCATGCGTTGATTGAGCAGATACGCCAGCAAAATTTCTTCGACTTTGCGCTGGATGCTGCGTTCGCTGCGATACGCATAATCGAACAGGACATTGCGCACCAACTGCTGTGTGATCGTGCTGCCGCCGCTCGCGCCTTCTTCCAAGCCAACATATTGCAAAAACGCGCGCGCCGTCGCCTGCACTTCAAAGCCCGGATTGGTGAAGAATGTGTCGTCTTCGATGGCGATGGTCGCGTTGATCAAATCCTGCGGGAAGGCTTCATAATCGACGTTGGTGCGGCGTCCTTCGGTGAACTCTTCGTACAGTAGTTCGCCGTTGCGGTCATAAAAGAACGTGCTTTGAAAATTCTGGTAATCGTCGATGGGCGCGAGCTGTTCGTTCAGGCGCGTTTCGAGCTGCGCGCCCAGCGTAGACGCCAGAATCAGTGCGACCAGCGTTGATCCGCCGCAAAATGTCACGATTAAGCCGAGAAATACTGCCAGACATCCCGGCGTGCAGCCCAATACCCGACGCGGTTTGCGCGCCGAGGGTGGCAGCACGTTGGGCGGCACTTGACCCTGCATCGTATAACCGGGTGGCGGCGGAATATTTCCCGGCGGCTGCGATGGCTGCGTATACTGCTGATTCGGGTTGTTCGGCGCACCATACGATGCGGCAGGCATATTCGGGATCGTGGCCTGCCCGCCCGCTTGCACAGGCGTATTCGGCGCTTGCCGATAACTCTGCTGAAACTGCGCGGCTTTTTTATCGCGCGCCGGGGGTTGCGGCGCTTTGGGTTGATCAGTCTGCGTTGTCCCTGGCACATGCACCATCGTATGTTCGAAGGGTACGATATGCGGCACGGTGTAATTGGCATCGTGCGGGTTGGTCGGCGCGGGCTGACGTGGTGGCGGTGGGGCGTACGTTCCCGGCGTAAAATCTGGGTTTGGGTCAAAACCGCCGCTGCCCGGCAGCGTCTTTTTCGGGTCGCCGAACGGAAGTAATTCCTCGTCGTCCATTGGCACCGTACCCGCTTCATGCGCGTCGATCACCCGAATCGGCGCCAAGCTATCGCCGTCCTCGAAGCTCGTCTCATTCCCATGCGCTGTATCAGGCGTGGTGTAAGCGGCGCTTGCGCTGCCCGCCGCATCGTCGCTGATCGTAACAAGTTCAGACGTTTCTTCGTCGTGGATCGACGGCTCACGGTCGCCGTTCGGAAGTTCAGTGTTCAATTGCTCGTTATCGGACATGCGCGACATGCTCCGTAGCTATAAATTCAAATCACAATGTGCTGGGGTAGGTCTCAAAGGTGTTGAAAACGTCTCCCCTGCGTGCTTCTCCGAATTCGGGGGAGGCGGTTAGCGGAGGGGCAAGACCTATCACATGAATATCATTGTATCAGGATCAAAACGTGCGTCCATGTCCCCACCCTCACGCACGCGCATCGTTTACCCTACGCTGTGATGACGGCGCGGACACGCTATAATCATGCTGCGAAAGGATGAACATCATGGTCGATCCCAGTCAGGTCTTGCGCCAGGTACGATTGGCATTGCAGAACGAGAATTTTCAAACCGCCATTTATTGGCTTGAACAAGCGGTCAATAGTGCCAGCCGTGATGGTGACCACAGCGCCGAAGGGCGACACATGGGCAATCTGGCGCTGGTTCATTACCGGCTTGGTCAGCGTGAGCGCGCGTTGGAGTGTTTTCAGGTCGCGCTGGCGAGCGCCCGCGAAGACTCCGATCTTGTGACCGAAGAAGGCTTGTTAGGCAATATCGGCAACATCATGCGCGAAATTGGGCGTTTTGGTGATGCAATCTCGTACTTGACGCAGGCATTGGCGATCAGCCATGAAATCGATGATCGGCGTGGGCGTGGCATCTGGCTGGGTAATCTCGGTTTGGTCTATGATGATATCGACCAGCCCGATCAAGCCATTCCCTTACATCAACAAGCCATCGAAATCGCGCGTATGATCTATGATAAACGTGGTTTGGCAGCGCGACTGGGTCATCTGGGCAATAGTTGCGTCAGTTTGGGCGATTATCAACTGGCACTCACCGCATTTATCGAATCGGCACAGGCACATCGTGAACTCGGTGATCATGCGGTACTCGCACAGCGGCTCGGTGTCATCGGTAATTTATATGGCAAATTGGCGCGCGCCAGTGACGACGTCGATGTGCGCCGCGAACTGCTCGAAAAAGCGCTGTCTCATTATGTCGAAACACTGGTGTTGGCGCGCACCGTCAACGATCAACACAGCCAGGCGGAACTTTTGCGCGCTATCGGTGGCATCAGCGCCGATCTGGGCGCCTATACAGCGGCGTTGGGCTATTTGCGCGATGCCGCCAAACTCTATCGTCAGTTGGGTATGAACGATCAGGCACAGGTGATCGCGTCGATGCGCGCCGCGCTCGCGGATGCAGCCTCGTCAGCGGATGCATCCTCGTCAGGTGAAGAAGAAAACTGATTATCGTATGATCAACCGAATAATGCGGCGCATCGTGCGCCCGTTTCATTTACTGTGGTGGTTACATCCACCGGTCGGCATGGTGGTTGGGGCGGCGCGCGCGGCGTGTTTGCAAACGCTGATCGTCGCATCCAAGCCGAGCCAGTATCGACTGCATTTGCGCGATTTGTTTGTCGATGGGCGGCATTATGATGTGCAGCCGATCGCGAACGGCTTTCGTATCACCAGCCAAACCGTGACGCGCCGCAATGGAGAACGCCGCCGTTCACAGCGCGCCGCCGCCTTGATCGGTACGTTTATCGGCGCGAGCGATAGCAATGTCACCGTTGTACGGTTACGCGCGCAGGCATTTCCATTTTATCCGCTGCCCGGCTTGCTGCTTCCGGCATTTTTCAGCTCGATCATCGTCTATATGCCTTGGGAGATCGCGCTGCGCGTCGGTGTCATCGCGTTGTTGTTCGGGCTGGCGCTGCTGCGTGCGCGCTTAGAAGCGGCGCTTCAAGTCGGTGCGATGGTCTTTTTCGCGCAGAAAGCGCTCGATGACCTGCCGCCCGTTCATGCGCCCGAACTCGCGGAGGTCTTGCCTGGCGTCGTCATGCGCGCCCGCCAGAAAGATTTCATGCACGAATGGGAAAAGTTCTACGAAGCCCATCAGCACGAAGAGGGATGAGGGGCGGCATCGATTGTTCAATCTGTCGTGTCCTGCAGCGTGTGCAGCAGTGCAGTCGCCGAAAGGTTCTCGTGGGGGAGTACGTTGCGCCAAATACGATTGAGCGTCAAGCGATTCAAACGCTACCATCTGTTTCGTCTCAGCCTCGTCGTCATCGGTATTGGCTTGGTGATCGGGCTGGAATCTGCGATCAACCCGCCTCCGCCTCTCGATCCATCCGCGCTTTACGTCGCGCCCGATGGCGATGATACGCAGGATGGGGCGTACGATCGCCCGTTTCTCACGCTTCGCGCCGCGCTTCGTGCGCTGCCGGGCGGCGGTACGCTGTATATCCGCGCCGGCACTTACACCGAAGCGATCAACAACCTGATTCCCGGCGGCACGCCCGATAATCCGACGATGGTCGCGGCGTTTCCGGGAGAAGACGTGCGCTTATACCCGCCCGAAACTGCCACACGCGGCTTATACTTTGCACAGGAAACCAGCGTGTATATCGTCGTTGATGGGTTGATCATCGATGCGGCACGGGTGACCAACGACGGTGTGAAAATCAACAACGGCGCGCATCACATCACCCTACAGAACTGCGAGATCATGAACGCGCCTGGTCATGGCGTGCATATCTCGCGTGACACCAGCCAGTACAACCGTTTGATCGGCGTACGTATTCACGATAACGGCATCGTCGATGGCGTGCCCGATGCGTTCCGGCACGGTGTGTATATTCAGGCGAGTTACAATCAGGTGGTTGGCGCGACGATTTACGCCAACGGTGGCAACGGTGTGCAAATACGCCGCCACGAAGATACACTGCCGCCCATTGGCAATCAGGTGCGTGACAGTCGCGTGTACGCGCAGGATCGCGGCGTGGTCGTATTGGATGCGGTCGATACGGTGATTATCAACAACATTTTTGATAACAACGATGTCGGCGTTCAGCTTCAAGTCGATACCTATGGCACGCAAATCTGGAACAATACGTTTTATGCCAATCGCGCAGGCATCGTGCTGAACCCACGTGCCGGCAACCCATCGATTTTGAACAACCTGATCGCCGCCAGCACCGAAATCGGCGTACAGATTCCGCCCGGCATCACGTTCGCCGCGTTTCGCGCCAACTTGATCGCGGATAACGCAGTCGATGTCACTCCCCGTATTTTGCTGCCCGATAATCGCATTGGTGCGGCATATGCGCCCGCATTGACCGACCCAGCGGCGGGGAATTTTCGTCTGTCGCACGACAGCGCTGCCATTAATGCGGGCACACCGCTTCCCGATGGGGCACTTGAAGCGCGGGCGCGCGGCGTCGCGCTGGATATTGGCGCGCTCGAATTTCCGTAGCCGTCGCCTACCCTCAATCGCACCGTCCGTACGGGCGGGACAAAACAGGCGAGCTTAATGTCTATAGGTTTCAGACCCGCCCACTGCCATGAAAGCGATATAATCCGCCTATGAGCGCATTCTGGTTTGGGATTTTACTCGTTGGTTTTGGCGCGTATACACTGCTGCGTATCCGATTAGGCGGCAGTACTGTGCGGCGCGACCTGACGACGCGCCTGTTTGGGCTTGCCAGCTTTTGTCTCGGCATCACGTTTTTTGCGCGCGCGTTTGGGGCACCACCCGCCTTCGCGTTGATGATCGGCGGCGTCATTGGTGGTTTGATCGGCGTGCTGCTCATGAACAAAAATATGCGTCTGTGAAAATACCCGCTGCGGAGTCGCGCCTTTGCGCGTTTGCGTTATGCTTTTCGCACTGAAAGGATAACGACAATGCCGCCACCATTTGCTATCCGCCGCGCCGTCCCGCTCGATGCCGCAGGTTATATCCGTTTGATCAAGGATGTGTTGAGCGAACATCCACCCGTCGATACGCCCTACCGGCCCAGTGATTTCGATCCGCCTGTCGAACGCATCCGCGACCGCATTCTCGATGTCAGCACGGCGGATAATTCAGTCTTCGTCATCGCACAAGCCGATCATCAACTGATCGGGTCGCTTACCTGTGCCGGTGGCTCGCTGGCAGCCGATGCACATATGACCTCGCTCGGTATTTATGTAGAGAAACGGTGGCGCGATAGTGGCGTCGGCACAGCGTTGATGAAGTACGCGATGGAGTGGGCAGAAAAAAGCGCTGTCGTCCGCCGTGTCGAACTCGAAGTCTTCGCGGGTAACGCGCGCGCGATTCATGTGTACAAAAAGTTCGACTTCAAGCCTGAAGGCGTTAAACGCGGTTTGTATCACCGTGACGGCGATTTCTTGGATATGCTTTTAATGGCACGCTGGCTCGAAAAGTAAACACCTTATACGTGCGAAAGACTATATAACTCATGTTCCGCATTGTCCCTATGACGTTAGAAACTGCCGCCGATGTAGCCTGGATCGACGAGATCAATTTTCCTGATTTTCCAGGTGAAGGTATTCCCGCGTCAGTTTTTGAGCAGCGCATCGCGATTTTCCCCGATGGACAGCTTGTAGCGCTGTCGGTCGAGGACGATAACGAACCCAAAGTGATCGGCTTCACGACCACGTATCGTATCGACCGCCTGATTGACGATCAGTCAGGCTATTATCTTGAACACACTGACCATCGCTGGGTCGATCATCACGTTCCCAATGGTGCATGGTTGTATGGCGTCACGATGGCGGTGCTGCCCGATTATCGCGGGCAGGGCATCGGGCGGATGTTGTATCAGGCACGCGCGGCGTTAGCAGCGCGGCTGAATATGCGCGGCGAAATGATTACGGGCTTGATGCCTGGTTATCAGCCGCACCAAAAAAGCCTCACCGCACAGCAGTACGCCGATAAAGTCGTGGCGGGCGAACGCTACGACCCGACCATGAGTATGCAGCTTCGCAACGGCTTCATGCTGTCGCGGCTGCTCAAGGATTATGTCCGCGACCCGCGCTCCGATGGGTGGTGTACACTGATGCTGCGTCACAATCCCAACTATGATGTTTTATGAATACACTAAAACACATAAATAAATGGTTGCGTCGAAAATAAAATATAATAAAATCTCCCTCACGCTATCATCACGAGGAAACACGTCAACGACCCCATAGCTAAAGCTAGGGGCTTGCAGTTATGGCGGGCGCGAAGCCCAAGACACACACCGCGTATGGCGGATTGACTGCCGCCCGGCTCGCAATTATACGAGCCGCGTTCTGGAACTCCCGTTCCATTGTCGGTCTGGTGTTGAGCCAGAGTAAACCGTTTCTCTGCCTGAGCAGAGTGCCTTTTCGACTGTCCTGATTACATAACAGAAAGGAAAAGGGCGCTATTCCTCCCCATGCCTAAAGGCAGGGGTATCTCGCGCCGATTTGATGACATCTGGCTCTCCCCCCAATGCTGCCCGTCCACGCGGTTTATTTGCCCGTCTTAGCGTGCTTGAACCTGCACCACCGTGGGGATGGGGCGCGGCGGCAAGCGCGGTGATCGTCGCGGTCGTCGCCGTCATCGGTATTTCGGTCATTACGCTCGCTGTGCTGGGCGTGCAATCCTATACGGTCTATCTCGGCTGGATGATCGCCGGCGTCATCATGGCGTACTGGGTCGTCAGCACACGCAGCGACCCCGAAGATCGTGCTGCGATGCGCCTTGAGCTGCCCACTATCCCGCTTCCATTTCTGATGTTCATCATGATCGGTTTTGTGCTGGTCATCGATCTGCTCGGTCTGGCGGTGACGGGTTTGTTTCTGCCGTTCATGGAGTTGTTCACGTTCAACATCACCAATGCCACCGCCCTGGAATGGATATTTGCGGTCGGCTTTATGGTATTCACACAGCCCGTGGGCGAAGAAATGATCTTTCGTGGCGTGTTGTTCCCGCTCATGCGTGCGCGGCTGGGCGCGGTGGGCGGCTTGGTCGCCAACGCAGCGGCATATGCGCTTTTTCATCTCGTGTTGTATACGTCACAAATCGGCGCGGTCGACCCGCGTGCGCTGATTTGGTACGGCTTGATCGCGCCGTTTCTGGACGGGCTGATACTCGCGTGTGTACGCGCCTACACGCAATCGACCAGCGCCGCGATCGTCGCCCATGTGGTATTTGGTCTGTTCGCGATTGTCAAACTGTTCGTCATCACTGGGTGACGCATATCGACCGGAGCGCGCGCAAAGCGCGCAATGGTTCTAGGTTTTAAGGTTTTCTTCATGCTCATTATGGTTGCCAGTACCAACCCGGTTAAAATCCGCGCCGCGTTGGTTGGTTTTCAGCAGGTCTTCTCTCTGCACGCTTTTGAGGCGCGCGGGGTCGCTGTCGCGTCGGGCGTACGCGATCAGCCAATGACCAGCGCCGAGACTTTACAGGGAGCGCTCAATCGCGCGCACGGCGCGAAAATTGCCGCGCCCGACGCCGATTACTGGGTCGGTCTCGAAGGCGGCGTCGAAGCACGCGGTTCGCAGTTGGAGGCGTTCGCGTGGGTTGTCGTGTTGAGCGTGGACACAATCGGCAAAGCGCGCACGGGGTCGTTTTTCTTGCCCGAAGAAACTGCACGCTTGATTCGAGATGGCATGGAACTTGGTCACGCCGATGATATCGTCTTTGGCAGATCGAACAGCAAGCAGGAAAATGGCTCGGTCGGGCTGCTGACAGGCGATATTATCGACCGTACCGCGTATTATATTCACGCGGTGATTTTGGCGCTGATCCCGTTCAATAATCCGACGCTGACTTTCAAAAGCGATTGACTTTCACACGGTTATGAGGTGAGTTATGAACATTCTGGTACGCCTACTCAGGTATCACCAAAAAATATAAAGTTTCGGACATAACGCAGAGAAGGCGTTCTCCATGTTCAAAGCACTGCGCCAGCGCGCTCACCTTTTGAAAAACGAGATATATGCGCTCTACCTCGCCTACCGTGATCCGCGTGTGCCTTGGTACGCCAAACTATTCATCGCGCTTGTTGTGGCTTATGCGTTCAGCCCGATTGACTTGATCCCCGATTTCATCCCAGTGCTGGGATATCTGGACGACTTGATCTTGATACCGCTCGGTGTGACCCTTGCATTGAAGATGATCCCATCTGACGTGCTGGCGGAATGTCGTGAGCGAGCGCAAGCCATTGCAGCACAGGGCAAGCCTGTCAACCGAGCGGCGGCGGTCGTGATTGTTGGGATTTGGATCGTGTGTGGCGCACTTGCGATTACATGGCTTTTGGGCATGGTCGCAGCGACGAGGTAATTGCGCACGATGAAACATTATCCCGATGATATGGCGCGCGGTATCCACATGGCGTTATCCACCGACCCGAAAGCGGTCGAAAAGCAGTTCGCCGCGTACTTGCCGCCGCAACCCGCGTAACCCAACGCCAGTAAATTGTGGAGGGACGACCCGATGGGGGGCGTCCCACAGTGGACTAAAACAACGGGGTCTGCTTATCCGTCGGTTCGGCGGTGACTTTTTCCGCCCGTTTGAAGTTGCTCACCCCGCTCGTCAACGGTAGTTCGGGCATATCACCCGCTAACATTTGCTCGATGGTGCGGATTTGAATGCGCGGATAGCGTTTGCCACCCACGAATTTCTCACCTTCGTAATAACCCGCCGTCACCGCCTCGGTTATCATATCGCGCGACGGTTCTTCGAGCGTGATGAACACGCCCATCGCTGCATTTTCGCGCTCCAGCGCGCCTTTCAAATCGCGGATGTCCCCGCTTTTGACTTTTCCGCTCTTGACCTGTATCAACACGCGATCTGCTTTGCCGTTGGCGGGGTCTGCAATGAAGCTGATAACGCCGTCAATGCCTTTATCGCTGCCCTTTTTACCCGTTTTGCTGTCTTCTGTGCCGCCCAATGGTTTGGCTTTGATCAGCGACAGCGCCCACCACTGAAATTGATAGCGGTTATTGAGCGCAAGCTGACGCGCTGACGCGGTATCTTCCGGCTCACCGATGACCTGATACAGCTTCTTTTCATCGAGCGCAAGCATATCTTGCAAGCGATACTTGAGCAGCGCGATCCCTAAATGCGTGATGTCGATGCCAATCCACCTGCGACCCAATTTTTGCGCGGCGGCAATCGTTGTGCCACAACCCGCGAACGGGTCAAGGACGACATCGCCGAGATTGGTGCTGGCGGCGATAATGCGTTCGAGCAAGGCAAGTGGCTTTTGCGTGGGATAGCCAAGCAGTTCTTTCGCTTGTGAATTGATCGGTGCTATATCCGTCCAAATATCATCATGAATTCGTCCTTTGACTTCACCTAAATATCGTTTCAAACGAGGACGCTTTTTAGGGTCGCTGGAATACCAAATACGTTCCTCTTGATCTAACTGTTGCATGGTTTCTTTGGAATAGCGCCAGCCTTTTTCTGGCGGTGCGTACCCTTTCCATTCATAAATGAGATTGGGACGTGGATTGGGGCTTGCCATATCTCCCAATGTGTGACGCTCCCATGCCTAAAGGCAGGGGCTTCTGAACGACGCTTGCGCTTACCGTCGCCTTACGGCGTTGGCAGAGGCGCTACGTTATCGTTCACGGATGCGTCCCATCCGTTTTGCATTAAAGCACGATTATGATCGAGGTCGGATTTTTACGTCTCGTACCTTAACCTCCTTTCATCATACCCTATTTCAGCAGAAAAAACATAAGACCGACGCCTTATATCCCATGCCTGAAGGCAGGGGTTTTACGGCGCTTTCCAGATAAACGCCCCGCCCATCGTTGTCATCATTACGATATTTATCAGCAAGATACTTATCATCATGTTCACTGTATTGTGGATTCCATGTGAATTTGTCCGACTTTACGTAATAAAAAATGATATCGCTG
>Ga0163154_10000428_pt1 | contig 63923 bp, 65 predicted proteins | sample OliLakLV19MP9P1_FD_148649 | JGI IMG/M metagenome (GOLD analysis project Ga0163154, IMG submission 148649) | Freshwater microbial mat bacterial communities from Lake Vanda, McMurdo Dry Valleys, Antarctica - Oligotrophic Lake LV.19.MP9.P1 | ecosystem: Environmental > Aquatic > Freshwater > Lake >...
ATTTTTGATGGCGCTGCTCCCAGTCCCACATCCCTTGTTGGCCCATCGTAATTTTTTGGTGAGGTCTTTTTTATTTTCTCACTTTCACTAATCTTCAGCAATTAGGATGCAATTAATCGAGGTGCCCTCAAGTATTACCTGACACTACACCTTGGATAGTCTGTCCTCGTCGCTTACTTGTGCTAGGCAGAGAAAGAGCTGGAGCAAGAACGCATCAGAAAAACTCAGAAGCCAAAGCTTTACAAATTCTGGGCTATCCTTCTGGCACTAGAATCGGTGTTTGACCAGAAGTGAAAGTAAAGTATAAAGAGACAGTTAATGACTTACTAATAACATTTGATTACACATTTGATTATATTCTCATGCCTATCGGCCCAGGCAACTACTAAGCGAAATTGGCCTGCGCTACATCGTGTTTTCGAGGCGGGTGGTTACACCATAGTCAAGAGAGGAGGTGAGTATTATGTTGAGGATTGTCCAATGGGAATCCCAAATATCATTGAGATAATGACCTCAAGCACATCTGGGGGTAACAAAAATAAAAGAACTACTATTCCCATGGCATTTGAGGATGCAATACTGCGTGGGACTCACGAAGCTCCTAGCATAAATTATCGACAAGTCTGGGCACGAATGGCAAGTCAACTCATTGCCAAGAGTGAAATCGCGCTCAATTGGGGCGGTAAAACTATTTGGATAGTCCAAGATGTGTTAGTTGAATACATATCTGCCACAGCCGCTCTGAACGTACGTCATTTTCTCAATGAGAATACATCAGAAGTGAATCTACTCAGCTTTTCTTACGAAGAATTTTTCCATAGAGTGGAGGGAGTAATAGACCTTTTCCAGGCTGAGCTATTTGCTGGTCCCATATCATCCATCCCAAAGGATGCACCAAAGCCGGAGCCAAGTTTTCAGGACATTATTCGTTCTCCAATTTGTCCGTCATTACCATTTTTGATAGGGCTACTGGCAAAACGCAGCCCTACAAACCAAGTTATAGTACCGTGATAAAAGTGTTATGTGAGCATAGTTCACCAGCCGTAGCGCCGGGCTTCGAGCAGAGCACGGGCTTTGGTGAGAGTTTCTTCGTATTCCAGAGCGGGGATGGAGTCAATAACGATGCCCATGCCCAAAACGCTCTGGCATAGTCAAAATTCAAATGCGCTTGATGGACACCCCACCTTAAGAGAGAGCGACTGTGGGGAAAATATGCTTAAATTTCAAGGGAAGCTAAGTTTTCTTGCGGGAATGTTAAGAGGACGCATTTTTTCCTGGGGATCACGGAGGACCTGCCTAAGATACAGGCGGGTCTACGTTAGCTGCTGTGTGAAGGTTGACTTACGGTAGGGAAACCATGGAACTCGCTTATCAACTCGCTTGGCTCATTCCCCTTTACCCGCTCCTGGCGGCGACCATCGTTGGTTTGGGGTTGGTTTTTTTTAAAGAAGGTATGGCCCGCCAACGGGTTTTTGCCGCTGGGCTGAGTATTGGACTGATTGGGGTGGCTCTACTTCATTCCTTGGTTATCGCTGCCGGAGCCTTCGTTGCCCACCTGAAACCCTTTACTTGGACAGCAGTGTGGGCACAGGCGGGGACTTTCACCCTCAGCATGGGCTACGTGGTGGACAACCTCGCCGCGCTGATGCTGGTCATCGTCACCAGTGTGGCCTTCTTAGTCATGATTTACTCCCATGGCTACATGGACCACGACCCGAGTTATGTCCGGTTTTTCGCCTACTTGAGTTTGTTCTCATCCTCAATGCTGGGGCTGGTTATCTCGCCTAATTTGGTGCAGGTCTATATTTTTTGGGAGTTGGTGGGGATGTGTTCCTACCTCCTGATTGGCTTCTGGTTCTATAAAAAAGGCGCGGCGGATGCTTGCCAGAAGGCATTTGTCGTCAACCGGGTCGGGGACTTCGGCCTGTTGTTGGGGATTCTCGGTCTTTTTGCCATCACCCAGTCCTTTGAATTTAATACGATTGCCGAGGTCCTGCGGGAGCGACTAACGGCTGGTGAAATTTTTGGCGGGGCCTTGACTGTGACCATACTTTCAATCCTGGTTTTCCTCGGTCCCATGTCAAAATCCGCTCAATTCCCCTTACATGTCTGGTTGCCCGACGCGATGGAGGGTCCCACCCCGATTTCTGCTTTGATCCATGCGGCGACGATGGTGGCGGCGGGAGTTTTTTTAACGGCCCGGATGTTCCCGGTCTTTGTGGGTAGCCCCGAGACGATGGGCTTTATTGCTTGGATTGGCGGGATTACGGCAGTGGTGGGGGCGACGATTGCCCTGACTCAGATGGATATCAAAAAAGGTCTCGCTTACTCCACGATGTCTCAGTTGGGTTACATGATCCTGGCGATGGGGCTGGGGGCCTACGGCGCGGGGTTATTTCACTTGATGACCCATGCTTTTTTCAAAGCAATGCTCTTTTTGGGGTCCGGGTCGGTCATTCACTCAATGGAGGGGGCGGTCCCGGCGAAGTATGCCCAGGATATGCGGGCCATGGGCGGTTTACGGAAGTTTATGCCGATTACCTCCGCTACATTCTTTATTGGTTGTCTGGCAATTTCGGGGATTCCGCCCCTGAGTGGGTTTTGGTCTAAGGACGAGATCCTTGCTGCTGCTTACCTAGCAGGCGTGGAGGGAAATACCTCGGCAATCCTGCTCTATTTGATGGCGGCAGCCACGGCGTTCATGACGGCGTTTTATATGTTTCGGATGTACTTCATGACCTTCGAGGGCGAGTTCCGGGGCAATAAACCCGAGGTCTTGGCGGGGATGGACCAAGCCGATGCCCAGGGAATGCCGATTTTTGCTTACCCCCAAGGCGCGAGTTTCGGTCCCGGCGCGATGCACACGGCGGAACTGGACCATGGGCAGGATGGACACGATGACCACGGACACGGCGGGCATGACTTCCATGAGCCTCACGAATCCACTTGGGCGATGACCTTACCTTTGGTCGTCCTCGCGGTCCCGTCGGTGTTGATTGGGTTTGTCGGGCTACCCTGGGCGAACCTTTTTGAAGAAAGTATTCATCCGCCCGAGGAGTTTGTAGCGCATGGCGAACACGTTTTTGAGTTGAATGAATTCCTGTTGGTGGCGGGGGTCTCGACGGCCCTCTCGGTGATTGGGATCGCCTTGGCCTACTACCTCTACCGCCTGAATCCGGGCCTACCCGCGCAACTGGCGGCGAAAGTCCAGCCCTTGTACCAGTTCTCCCTCCGTAAGTGGTACATGGATGACCTCTACGAAGTGCTTTTCGTCCAGGGTTCACGGACGGTGGCGAAGGCAGCCCTGACCAATGACCAAAAAGTGGTGGATGGGGTGGTCAATGCCTCCGGGTTTGCCACGATTTTTGCCGGGGAGGGCCTGAAGTACCTAGAGTCGGGCCGCGCCCAGTTTTATACCCTGATTGTGTTTAGCTCCGTAGTCGTCTTGGTCTGGCTGTTGGGTCTGTTGTAGGAGACGGCGATGTTCCCTTGGTTAAGTGTGATTGTGCTTTTGCCCTTGGTGGCCTCGGTAGTCATCCCGTTTCTATCAGAGAAAGACGGCGGTAAACAGATTAAATGGTTCACCCTAGTCGTCTCGCTGGTGGACTTCCTGTTGATGGTGGCGGCTTTTTACCTCTATTACGACCCGACGAATCCAGGGATGCAGTTGGTGGAGCGGTATGTCTGGATTCCCCAGATTGGCCTGGAATGGTCCGTGGGGGTGGATGGACTCGCCATGCCTCTGTTGTTATTAACGGGGTTCATCACGACCTTGGCGGTGCTGGCCTCTTGGCCCGTCACTCTGCGGCCCAAGTTCTTTTTCTTTTTGATGCTGGCGATGTTGACGGGGATGGCGGGGGTATTCCTGGTCCAGGACATGATCCTGTTCTTCCTCTTCTGGGAACTGGAACTCATCCCGGTCTATTTGCTCCTTGCCATCTGGGGCGGCTACGGACGGCTCTACGCGGCGACTAAGTTCATCCTCTATACCGCCCTCAGTTCGCTCTTTATTTTGGCGGTCGCCCTAGCCCTCTATTTCCAGGCCGGGACCTTCAACATGGTGGAACTGAGTAATCAGGTCTATCCTTTCGAGTTGCAAATCCTTTGTTTCATCGGGTTATTCATTGCCTACGCAGTGAAACTGCCGGTGTTTCCCTTTCACACTTGGCTCCCGGATGCCCACGGTGAAGCTACAGCCCCGGTCCATATGCTCTTGGCGGGGATTCTCCTGAAGATGGGCGGTTACGCACTGATTCGGATGAATGTCGGCTTTTTCCCAGATGCGACTCAATACTTCGCGCCGGTCCTGATTGGCTTGGGGATCATCAATATTATTTATGCCGCCTTGACCTCCTTTGCCCAGGGCAACCTCAAGCGCAAGATTGCCTATTCCTCGATCTCTCACATGGGGTTTGTCCTGATTGGGATTGGCTCCTTGACGGAGATTGGCATGAGTGGGGCGATGCTCCAGATGGTCTCCCACGGTCTGATTGGGGCCTCGTTGTTCTTCCTGGTCGGGGCGACCTATGACCGCACCCACACGTTGATTCTCAAGCGCATGGGCGGGATTGCTCAGAAGATGCCCAGGATCTTTGCGATGTTTACGGCCTGTTCCTTTGCGTCCTTGGCCTTACCGGGGATGAGTGGCTTTGTGGCGGAGTTGATGATCTTTGTGGGCATGGCGACCAGTGATGCCTACAGTACGGAGTTCAAGACCGTGGTGGTTCTCTTAGCAGCGATTGGGGTGATTTTGACCCCGATTTATCTGCTCTCGATGCTCCGGGAAATCTTCTACACCAAGATTAACCACGAGTTCATCCATGAAGAGGACCTGATTGATGCTGAACCCCGCGAGGTCTTTGTAATTGCGGCCCTCCTCGTCCCTATTTTCGGGATTGGTCTCTATCCGAAATTGACCACGGACCTCTACGACGCAACCACTACGGCTTTGGTCCAGACCAACCGCGCCCGTCTAGAACCCAACGCCCAACAAACAACTCCTTGGCGTTTGGTCTACAGTCCCAACTACCCCAACAAACCCGAGCAGGTGAGCCAGAAACCCTAGGGATATTGGAATTTACAAGGGGCTTAGTACGCTAGGCCCCTAACACAAGAGGTACAGAAAGAAGAACGCAATTTTTATTCTAAAGTCGTCTATAGCGATAAATCAAGGTAATTGGGTTAAATAAAGTGTTTAGTGATGTTTGCCTTAGCATTGGGTACTATGTTTTCTAGAAGTTATTCTTACACAAGAAGAAGCTTTGCAAATCAATCGGAGCGAAATGTGGAACGACGTGAAATTCTGATTGCTACAAAGACCTATCCTTCAATTAGTAGGAAGTATAAAGAAACTGTTTGTACAGCGGGAGTCCTACTGGATAGTGATGGCAAGGCAGAACAGTGGATTAGAATCTATCCAATTCGGTTTCGAGGATTAGATTTAGACCAGCGGTATGCTAGGTGGTCAATAATCACTGCTGAGATTGAGAGAAATGATAGTGACTATAGAGTAGAGAGCTATCGAATTGAAGACTCTTCTATAGAAGTTTTACGAAAAATTGATACTAAGTCAGCTTGGGAGGAGAGGAAGTCTTTTGTTCTCCCTGTACAGTTTAATTGTATTGCTGATATGAAAAAGCAGGGGAAGTCTCTTGGTTTAATTAAACCTCAGGCCGTAGTCAAATCCTTTGTGAGAGAAACTGATAGGAAATGGAGTCAGAATCAGCAGGCAACTGTGGCACAATTAGATATATTCGAGCCCTCTGTACAACTCGATAAAATTCCTTACCAATTTGGCTATGAATTTGTTGAATCTGATAATACTCCCCACAAGTTTTCTATAAGTGACTGGGAAATCATGCAGTTGTATCGAAATTGTAAGGATAAATCGAAAATGTTAACACAGGAGGGTAAAGAGAAAGAAGCAGTCGAAAAGGTTGTTGAAAAATTAGAAACTTTTCGTACTAAAAATGAGTTATATTTTATAGTAGGGAATTTGAAAAGTCACAATCATGTATTCATGATTATTGGACTTTTCTATCCACCAGTGAAAAAACAGGATGGGAAAGGTTCAGATGAAATGTCAGGACGACTCTTTTGAGAGATGCATACTTACCTTCGGTTATGGAAACCGATCCAATCATTTGGATTTTACAAACTATCTTCATGCTTTTAACGTCGTATGTGTTGTTGATGTTAGATTAACTTCCCGAGCGTGGAGTAGAAAGTGGTATGGGGAGGAGATAGAAAAAATTTGTCTGCAAAATAACGTTAGCTATATTTCTATGAAATCACTTGGAAATACATCAGGTACGAGAAAATGGATTCCTTCAAATTTCGAGGAAGCACAGGAGGATTTGCAAAAACTGTCTATGTTAGTTACAAAAGGAAACTTTCTATTACTTTGTGCTGAACTCGATTCTAGTGCCTGTCATAGAACTGACGTAGCATTAGAGTTAGGGACGTTAATGCAAATTCCTGTGAAGCACCTTAGATAGTGTTTTTAAATCTTGAGTTGATTAGAAATGGCAATCAACGTGCAATCTGAGGTTCTACCCATGGTTACTGACGCTGAACTCATCGTTGATGCACTCCCGAAAGTTATCGAGACCGAAACGGAGTACGAGCGTTTGCTGGAAAAAGCGAAAAGGCTGATTGACTTGGGAGAGGACATTAGCCCAGCGCACGAAAAACTCTTGGATTTACTAGTTTTTCTCATTAAGAAATATGAGGATGTGGCTTATCCCATTCGAGAAGCCTCTGCTCAAGAAGTCCTCCTAGAGTTGATGGCAGCGCGGGACCTGAGACAGGTGGATCTCCTCTCTGTTTTTGGTTCTAAGGGAATTACGTCCGAGGTTGTTAATGGCAAATGAGCAATTAGCAAAGCTCAAGCTAAGGCCCTGGGTGAATTTTTCCACGTCTCTCCAGCCGTTTTTCTCTAGTTCGTACTGCTTCTGAACATTTCTTATCGCCGTCGCCAGACCAGCAATAGATGATCCCCTCCTGCCGCATAGGGCCAATAAGCACCAAGGGCTAAGTCGAGGGTCTGGGCGAACTGGAACCAACCGACCCGAGGCGCGACCCAGCCCTCACTGTAAATCGGCGGGACCGCGACCCCAATCCCAACCTGGGCCACCGCCTCAAACCACGGGGCAAAACTCGTCACCAATTCCTGCCGAGTGTGATAGAAAGTCTCCACATAGCTCCCTGGGGCAATCGCCACGGCAACGGGACCACCCCAGCGGCGGGCTGCCTGGGAGAAACGTCCCCGCAAGCCGTAGCCCAACAGTTCCCACAGACAGTACCGCCCAAAAACCACGATGATCAAAGGTGCGCCCGGTTTCAGTCGTCCCGCGAGGGTCTGGGCTAATTGGGGTAGGTCGCCTACACAGTTGAGGGCCGCAAAATTAGAAAAACACCCGTCAAACCTCTGGGTCAACCCCCCACAGTCCTCCGCCCTCAAAACCTGCCCAGTCACCTGTGTTAACCCTAGTTCACGCGCTTTGGTCAGCGTAGTCTGGACCATTGTGGGCGCAGGGTCTGTCGCATGGACCGCCACCCCGTGCTGGGCCAAATGCACCGCATCCACCCCCGTCCCACAGCCGAGTTCCAAAACATGATTGGGAGCGATGAAAAAACGGTCCAACCAGACCCAGACTTGTACTCGTTGCCACCGCGCCACCGTACCCACGGTAAGTCGGTCATAATCCGCTGCGATACTTTCAAAAGTCATCCGATTAACAGTAGGGCATTACATCTATACCCTGTTCTGCCAGGAGGTTCAAGGCCCGAAAGCGGATACCCACCAACTCATCGTAGAGCGGGTTAATCTTACACATTGGCGGGATATGGACCTTGTAGCTAAAAAATTGAATATCCCGTTCAAAGGGACACTGGGCCGGGATCATCCGGCAGAGGAAACGGGCCATCCGCGTATCCCGGACTTCGAGTCCTTCTAGCCAGTCCCGCAGGGGTTGTAAAAAAGTAGCGCGGGCGGTGGGGAAAAGATTGGTCGCCACAGGTACCTCAAATTGTGTGTCGGTCGCTAGGGTTGAGCGCAGGGTTTCGAGCATGGTGCTGTTCTGACCTAGGGCCGTGCAGAAACGGTACAACAATGCATCCTCGGCTGCCGTGTAAAGGCCGTCAGCAACCGCAACCAAAATAGCAGTACGCAGAAAGTCCTCAGTCGTCCGGGGGTCCTGCCCAAGAGCCTGGGCGAGTTCCTCCGGTGTGATAACCGCTAAATTAGTGAGATCTGCGGTAGTACCCAAAGCCCCTTGGGTCAAGGTTTTGATGGATTCTTGTTCCTGAATGGTAAAGTCGCCATCCGCCCGAGCTACGGTCAACAATCCACGTAGCCAACTGTGAACTAAGGCTGTGGGATACATCACCTGAGTCAGAGCCATTGCCTAACACCCATTCCCATGCAGTCATTCATAAATTTATTTTATTGATTACGACAAGGGAGTAATTGTATAATCTGTTACAGTTTTACCCTAGGAAACCTTAAAATAAGCTGATCATACTCTAGAAAAGCGCAACTGTACTTCAATCCTCCCTAGGGTAGAGTACAAAAAACAAACTGCTATACACAAAAGAAAAAACAATTTATGGTTAACGATGAAAGCATGGAATTTATCACATGACCTATCGCAACTCCGCGCTAACAGTGCGATCTCGATGGTATATAAGTTTTTGGCAGAGTGTCCTCGGTGGGTTTGTGCTGTGCTGGTCAGTCAAAGCTGCTCCCCAGACCCTCCCGCCTGAACTAGAGCGACAGGTCCGGCAGGGTACGCTGACCCGTCAAGAGGCTCTGCTACTCCATAAACCACCGGGTCCAAAAATCCTGAAGTCAAGACTGGACACGGCTCCCGCCCCACCCACAACTTATATCCCGACCATGGACCCCACGCGGGTAGATTGGTTGATTGCCTCAGACTGCCAAGGCCAACGCCTCACCGGATTCATTCGTAATGCTGGGAATCGGACGATGGACGACGTAGAAGTAACGGCCTATTACCTGGGGGGAAATGGCGGCGAGTATGTCTATGTGGACGACCAACCCCTGCGTCCGGCCCGCCTGAAACCCAATGATGACGGAAGTTTTACCTTCAAGATGCCCGGTAGCTGTATAGCGGGGACCAAAGTCGAGGTCACGCGCTACAAGGCTATCAACTAACCCTCCCAATCTGGGGCGGTCGGGTATTCTTGAGGCAAGTCCGGGGAGGTTGGGGTGAAGCAATGGCTGCTTGGGCTGTATTTGTTGGGCTGGGGGGCGTGGCCCTGCGGGGCTGAGTGGAGTATGACCATGGATGTGACCATGCAAAAAGGGCAGCCCTACGTTCCCCTCGTGATGATGGCTCGCTCCCTAGGCTTGTCCTATCAAATTAGCCCCGAGCCGAGTTCATTACTCTTTAGTTACTCGGGGCGGCAGGTCTCCATCAGTGGCAACATGGTGATGCTGGTCAGCGAACAGTTAATTCCCCTCAGTGTCCGTCCCTACTGGCAGGGTCAGGAGTTGTGGGTACCCCTGGATGCCATCCAGAAGATTTTTTATGCCAGGGTGAACTGGCACGTCCGCACCCAGGAAGCAGTTTTTACGGTGGACTAGGGTGTGCTGTTGAGCAGGATGGAGAGATCATTGGAACTCCGGTTTGCCGTGGCGACATCGGGCTTACCATCGCTATTGAAATCTCCCACGGCCACGGCGTAGGGACGGAAGCCTTGGACGGCAAAATCCTGGCGTAGAGGCGGTTGCAGACCTTGATTACTCAGGACAGTCACTGTGTAGGCTCCCTGATTTGCCGTGATGATATCCAACTGACTATCCCCATCGAAGTCCGCCAATTTCACGTCCACGGGAGAGTTCCCCGTCCGCACCTCCAGGGAAGGCGCGAAGGTGCCGTTCCCCTGATTAAACAGGACCGAGACATTGTTAGAAGCAGAAGAGGCTGACCCGCCATTACTGGTCACGAGGTCCAAGTCGCCATCGCCATCGAGGTCCCCAGCGGTGACAGCGTAGGGTTGGGTGTCCACGGTGTAGGTTTGGCGGGTGGGCGGATTCGTAATTCCCTGGTTGGTAAGGGTGACCAGCTCGTTGTTGGGGTAATAGAAGCCCCCACCGTTGGCTGACGCAATATCTTGGTCACCATCGCCATCGAGGTCGCCCGTAATTACCCCCTGAGACCGTCCGCCGACAAAGGGCTTGCGCTCACCCCCGAAACTGCCTTGACCGTTGTTAAATAAAACCGAAAGGTCCCGTGCGTAATAATCACCGCCATTGCCAATCACCAAGTCCAAGTCCCCATCGTTATCTAGGTCGCCGAGGGTCACATCCCCCGGATCACCCGTACTGGGTACCCCCCGGACCGGACCAAAAGTAGCATCGCCGTTGTTAAACAATAGGGATTCGCCCTTGACTAGGTCCAAGTCCCCATCCCCATCTAGGTCCCCGATGGCAAGGGGCTGGGGGTCACGGTTGGCGTTAATCAGACTTGCCAAGGTGAAGGTACCATTACCATCATTTTTGGCAATCGCCACCACCCCGGTCCCGCCGTAAGGACCATAGCAACTGGCTAAATCCAAGTCTCCATCGCCATCCAGGTCCCCGGTCACAAGGGAGACGAGTTGCGGACCCACAGGCAGCAGTTGGGGCGGGGCAAAACTGACCTGGGCTTGGACTGAACAAGCTAGTGTCAATGTCAATGTGGCAGCGAGAAGGACAGGAACAAGGCGATGGATTTTCATGGTTTTTCTCGAACTTATGACGCGAGCACCATAGCATGTTAAACAAATTTGCTCATGTCGCCTCGGTAACACACCACATTTAGGGGTTTCACTAATTTTTAACGCTACCACTTGACGAGAAGACCATGAATTCCTACAGTAATTTTATGCAAAAGCGTACATATACACGGCCTAACCCGAACCTCAGGGTCGTTGTGGGGGGGCGTTCGGGGCGGCGGATCAATCCTTGGCGGTTGGGGCTTTTTAGTGCTGGGGTGGTAACGGCTCTAGCTCTGGGTCTGTGGTTCATAGCTCCTTCCTTGGCACCCAGCCGCGCTCCCTTTGGACCGGACTCCACGGTGCGGGCAGACTTGCCGTTTACCTTAGGCCGTCCTGATCCCACGCTTGTCCCTCGGTTACAGACCTTGACCAGTCTGCCCCGATTGCGGACGGGGGTTTTTGTATTAGACCTCCAGAGTGGTGCGTTTGTCACCCAGGGCGATGATGTGGCTTTTGCAGCGGCGAGTACGATTAAGATCCCTGTTTTGTTGGCCCTGCTTCAGGATGTAGACCGGGGGTTGGTGGATTGGAATGAATCGCTGACATTGAATGCCACTGTCCGGGTTTCGGGTTCGGGCTTTTTACAGTATCGGCCCTTGGGGACTCGACGGCGGGTCTGGGAAGTGGCGGGACTCATGATTACTGAGAGCGATAATGCGGCGACTGAGATGCTGATTGCTCGGTTAGGGGGGCGTGAACGGCTCAACCAACGTTTTCGCTGGTGGGGGCTCAACCATACCGCGCTTCGTTCGCCGTTACCAGATATTGCTGGGACGAATACCACGAGCCCACGGGATCTGGGGATGACCTTGGCTCTTTTAGACCGGGGGGCGGGTTTGAGTCCTTGGACGCGGGAGCGGGGATTGGACTGGCTCAAGCGGGTAACGAATCGCTCGTTATTCCCGACGGGGCTGATGCGGGTGGAACCCAGTGCCCGGATTGCCCACAAGACCGGGACGATTGGGATTGCGCTGAGTGATGCGGGGTTGGTTGACTTGCCCAACGGGAAACGATATATCCTGGCGGCGATGGTGGAGCGGCCCCGCGAGGACCGCCGTGCGGTCAAACTCCTGCAAGATATTTCAACTTTGGTGGCTCAGGTCTGGTCTGCTCCGGCTAGTACCCCGGCTCTAACTGACAGTCTAAGCCGTCCTCTACCCCCAGCCCCTCCCCAATACCCTGCTGGACACAGGCGTGATGGGGTAGAGGAACAAGAATAAAGAACGCTCTTCTGTCTTCGTGGTCTTGGTCCCCACTACGTGGGGCGGAGGGACCTCTTAGCCTGCAAGGGTCCCGGAGAGTTCCGGGAGACTTACTAAGCTTCCCGCGAGACCGACTAAAGTTTCCGTGGCTCTGGCAAGATTTCCGCAAGGCCAAATAAGTTTCCCGTGGGGTCTACTAAAGTTCCCGCGAGGTTTGCAAGACTGACTTGGGGCTTACAAGATTTCCGTGGCCCCTACAAGATTTTCACAAGGCTTGCAGATATTCTCCAACATCCCCAACATCTCCAACATCCCCAACAGCCTACGAGGACAGGAACCTTAGGTTCCGCCCTCGTGCTCCCGCCGACCCGTGAGGGCCGCGCACGGCCCCCACACCCCCGTGCAACTAAAGCTCTCCCCGAGGACGGGAGAAGGGTTTATCCGGTTTAACTGCTCTTTAAATAGCTGAACTACTTAATTACACCCCGTCCTCTAAACGGCTTTCTCTGCCTTCTGCCTTGGTCCCCCATTTATGGGGCGGAGGGGCCTCTTATACTTGAGCGGCAATTGGAGTTTCAAATGGACGCAGAACAACTCTTGACGATCGCCCGACGGCTGGGGGCGGACCAAGCGGAGGTCTATGCTACGACTAGCACGACGGAGGGGGTGGAGTTTGAGGCGAATCGGCTTAAACAGGTCGAATTCACGCAAGAAGAGGGCATTGGCCTGACGGTATGGCTGGGTGAACAGACGGGGATCAGTGTGGCCTACGGTGCGGTGGACCCGGAGACCCTAGTCCAAAAAGCTCTCAATGCGGCGCGGGTGGCCCCAACGACCGGGGTTTTGTTTAACCGCGACCGACAGTACCTACTTGTTCCTGAACCCGCGACTGACTCTCCTGATTTGAGGGCTTGGGGTGAGGAACTGCTGGCGGGAATACGCACACCTCTACCCCAACTTATCGTCCAAGCTGGGGCCGAGCGGGAGACGAGTACCCTGCGGCTGGTCAATTCGGCTGGGTTGGATGGCTGGTTTGAGACTACGGTTTATAGTGCTTCGCTGGGTGCGGAGTGGGTGCGGGGGGAGGATTTTTTGCAGGTTTACAGCGGGGATACGGTGCGCTCGGGCCGTCCTGACTTGGCGCGGATCATTGCGGAATGTCTGCAACGAGTTGCTTGGGCCACTGAGACTGCCCATGCGCCCACGGGCTCTTACCCGGTGCTATTTACAGAGCGGGCGGTGGACCTGTTGTGGGGTCCGGTGGTGGCGGCCTTGAATGGGCGGTTGATGCAACAGAAAGCCTCACCCTGGACGGACCGGCGGGGACAGTTGGTCCTCAATCCATGCTTGACCCTGACCCAGGACCCGGACCAGGGACCGGGGGCCTTACCGTTTGATGATGAGGGAACGGCGACGCAACGGCTGGACTTTGTGGCCCAGGGGGTCCTCCAGCAGGTTTATACGGACCTCAGGACTAGCCGGGAACTGGAGATGACCACCACGGGGAACGGGTTTCGGGGGAGTCTGGGGAGTTTTGCCACCCCGGATTTGGTGAATTTAATCGTGACGAGTGGGGACCATAGTTTTGACCAACTACTTAAGCGGCTGGACCGGGGCCTTGTTGTAGACCAAGTACTGGGTAATGGCGCGGGGTTGGCGGGGGATTTCTCCGTCAATGTCGAGTTGGGCTATTGGGTCGAAGAGGGGGTCATTCAGGGCCGAGTTAAGGACACGATGATTGCAGGGAATGCTTTCACGCTCCTGGCGGGGGATTTGCTATTGGGCCAGCCCGGTCAGTGGCAGGGGGAGTTGTGGGTCCCTGCCCTTTTGGTGCCGGGGGTGCAGGTTAGCAGTGATTCCGAGTGAAGATGACGCATAATCAGGTCAAGGCTTGGCAGGATTGCGGTGCTTTCAGGAGGCGTTTATTATCTGGTGGCATTTTTGTGTGCGGCGATGGTCGTCCTCTGGACCACCCCCGCTATCCGTGCGGTCGGGCTAAAAAGTGGTCAGGTGGACCTGCCTGACCCGCGTAAGGTGCATACCCAGCCGATGGTCCGCTTGGGCGGGGTTTCCATTTTTACCGGGGTGACAACGGCCCTCCTCCTAGTCTGGAGTCTGGGGTGGTTCGGGATCTTGCCCCCGGCGGCGGAGTATGAGGTCTGGGGGGTCACGATTGGTTCGGTGCTGATGTTTCTGGTCGGGTTGAGCGATGACCTGTTCTCATTGCCTGCTGTCCCCCGGCTTTTGGCTCAATTTGGGATTGCGACGGCGGCTTGGAGTGTCGGGGTCCAGATTGAGGCGGTGTCCTTGCCCGGTGTCGGGGTCTGGCAGTTGGGGATTTTGAGTCTGCCGATTACGCTGATTTGGTTGGTGGGCGTAACCAATGCCATTAACTTTATTGATGGCTTGGATGGTTTGGCGGCGGGGGTGAGTGGGATTGCGGCGGCGGTGACGTTGATTGTGGCTCTGTTGACGCAGCAGTGGGCAGCGGCGTTGATTGCGTCGGCCTTGGCGGGGGCGGCCTTGGGCTTTTTGCGCTACAACTTCAACCCGGCTCAGATCTTTATGGGAGACGGCGGGGCTTATTTTTTGGGATTTATGTTGGCGGGGTTATCGGTAATTGGGGTGGTGAAACTGGTGACGACCGTGGCGATTATCGTCCCGCTCTTAATTTTGAGTGTCCCGATTGTGGACACCACTTCGGTCATTATTCAACGCTTGAGTAAGGGCCTGTCCCCTTTTAAACCCGACCAACGTCACCTCCACCATCAACTTTTGAAAGTCGGTCTCTCCCACCGCTTTACCGTGTTGACGATATACGCGCTGACGCTGTGGGCGGGCTGTCTGGCCTTGGCGGTGAGTGGACTCCCGGCGGGTTGGACCTATACAGCGGGGGCGACGGTGCTGTTGGGGTATGTGGGCTGGGTGGCTTGGCGACGGACTGTGGAGCGTTGATGCAAGCTGTCTACCGGATTTTGGATGCCAATTTGGACCGGGCGCGTGAAGGACTGCGGGTGATTGAGGAGTGGTGCCGGTTCGGGTTGTCAGACATCCGGCTGAGTGAGCAATGTAAAGTGTTGCGGCAGGAATTGGCTCCCTGGCATACCGACACCCTGCGGTCCTATCGCGATACGCCCCACGACCTCGGCACGGCTTTGACCACCCCTCAAGAGAACATCCGCCGCGACGTCAACCAAGTCCTCCAAGCGAACTTGGCGCGGGTCCAGGAGGCGTTACGGGTTCTGGAGGAGTACGGCAAGCTCTACAACCTAAATTTTGCCCAAGCGATGAAGCAGTACCGTTACCGGGTCTATACTCTGGAGCAGAGTCTAGTCCCCCAGGACCGCCGGGAACGGTTGCTTAAAAGTCGTCTCTATCTCGTTACGAGTCCCGGTCCCCAGTTACTCGCCATCGTTGAAGCGGCGTTGAGTGCGGGCTTAACGCTGGTTCAACTGCGCGAAAAAGAAACACCCGTCCGTGAGATTTTGCGCCTAGGCCATGCGCTCAGAGAGCTTTGTGACCGCTATGGGGCCTTGTTCATTCTCAATGACCGCCCCGATCTCGCCCTGGCTGTGGGTGCTGATGGGGTCCACTTGGGTCAAGAGGATGCTCCAATTGCGGTGGCCCGTCAAATCCTGGGTCCGACGGCTCTGATTGGACAGTCTACCCATGCTCCTGAGCAGGCGCAACGGGCAGTGATGGAGGGTGCGGATTACATCGGTCTGGGTCCAGTTTATGCTACGCCGACCAAATTGGGACGGGCCGCCGTGGGTCTGGAATACGTGCGGTACTGCGCTGAGCACATCACGCTGCCTGGCTTCGCCATTGGTGGGATTGATACAACTAACTTGGCTGAGGTCCAAGCGGCGGGGACAAAACGGTTTGCGGTCGTCCGGGCCATCATGGACGCACCGGACCCCAAAGCCGCAACCCTAGCTCTCTTGGCCCCCTAGCCTTACTCGGAGCGGGCCAGTCTTTGTCAAGTTTGAGCAACTTATAATGAGGTCATAATTCCTGGTAGTACGCACAGTGGTGGCTCAGCCTCACTCACACACCTTACCCAGCACTGCTCACCTCCCCTGCTCGGATGATACTCCTGTGGATAATGAGGACCAAAATCTACGCCCCAACCTGCTGTTGTCACTGCTGACTAGTCTCTGGGCTGAACGGATGGATTGGTACTTTGGCGTAGATATGGCGGTCTATCACACCACCGGCATTAGCCCTAAGGTGCCCGTGGTGCCCGAGGCCTTCTTGAGTCTCGGGGTGGAGCGCAAAAAGGGCGGTAAACCGCGCCGCAGTTATGCCACTTCTGCCTGATGGGTAGTCCTCAAATAACAGTCCTACTCACGTAGGCTTGCGGACGGTCTCGCTGAACTGAGTTACCGCATCATGGATTAACGATTTCAAATCCAAGACGGGTTGGACAAAGGGCGGGAGTTTTTCCGATAAACCCAACAGGTCGTGGGTAACGAGGATCTGACCGCTACAGTGGGGACCCGCACCGATACCCAGGGTGGGAATGGTCAGTTTTTGGGTCACGCGCTGGGCTACTTCGTCGGGGATATGTTCAAGGACTAGCCCAAAAGCCCCGACTTCTTGGAGATGGAGAGCCGCTACCCGCAAGGCTTGGGCGGTCGCCGGGGAGTCTGCCTGTTGCCGGAACCCACCGAGTTGATGGACAAACTGCGGGGTTAATCCTAGATGGGCTAGGACCGGGATGCCCCGTTCCACCAAAAAAGCAACGATTTCTACTGTCGCCGCCGCACCCCCCTCGACCTTGACCCCCTGGGCCCCAGCCTGGAGAAATTGTACCGCCGTGGCGAAGGCCTGCTGAGGGGTACCGTAACTGCCAAAAGGTAAATCGGCAATCACCACCGCCCGTTGGACCGCCCGGACCACGGCGCGGGTGTGGTGCAACATCTCCTCGACCGTGACCGGAATCGTGGTGCGATAGCCTAGGGCCACCATCGCCAGCGAGTCTCCGACCAATAACAGGTCCACCCCGGCTTGGTCTAAGATACGGGTCAAACTATATTCTGTTGCTGTCAAAGCAACGATGGGCCGGCCCTGGTCGCGGTAGGTTTGTAAATGACGGACCGTCAGGACCATCGCCAACGACGCAATAAAGGCTCAATCCTGGGTTGGACGACGAGCCACAACAAGTACCCCGACCCACTCAGGCCGACCACGAGTAACCAAGGCAAAATCATACTCAAACTCAAAAAGGGCGCGGTCGTCTGACCCACTTCCAAACCCCGGTCCAGCGGACAAGAAGCCAAAAACACCATGAAAACCTCACGCATTCAAAGAGACCCCACCAAACCTGTGACAGGAGAACTGGCCTGAGCCACCACCCGCCGCACCATCGGCCCGGCCCGAAAAGCCACCCGGCCCGCCCGTACTCCGCCTGCCATTGCCAGAGCCATCATTCCCGCATTTTGGGCTTGGGCAATGGCTGTATTGACCAGCACCGCCTCCGCCCCCAACTCCATTGCCTGAGCTGCTTCACTAGGAACGGCAATTCCCGCATCTACCACCACTGGGACTGGCGAGTTCTCGATGATGATGGCGATATTTTCGCGGTTTTTGAGACCTTGCCCGGACCCAATCGGCGAACCCAGGGGCATGACCGTGACGGTTCCTAGTTCCCATAATCGGCGAGCCAATTCCGGGTCGGCATGGATATAGGGCAAGACCGCAAACCCCTCGTGGACTAATTGTTCAGCCGCCCTCAGGGTACCCAAGGGGTCAGGGAGCAAGTATTTGGGGTCACGGATGACTTCTAGCTTGACCCAATTATTGTCCTCTTGACCCAGGGTCCGGCAGAGTTCGCGCCCCAGTCGTGCGGCGCGGAGGGCTTCATCCGCTGTGGTACAACCTGCTGTGTTGGGCAAAAGCCAGTACCGTTGCCAGTCAATGGCTTGGGCGAGTCCCTGGTGACCCGGTGCTTCTTGCCCCATCTGTACCCGGCGCACGGCGACTGTCACAATCTCACAACTTGAGGCAGCTAGGGCTTGTTGCATCTCGCCCAAGGTCCGGTACTTACCGGTGCCCAAAATTAGACGACTGGTAAAAGTCCGTCCAGCAATCCGCAGGGGGTCCTGTAACTCAGAAATTGTCGGGACCATCCTCGTCCTCCCCTTCGTCGCCATCCTCAGCTTCGTCAAATTCTGCCAAGGTCTCAAACTCCTCTTCGTCCAATGTCCGCTCGCCCAAAGTAGGCAAGTCTGCCACTGCTACTGGGACTCTCGGCATGAGGGGTTCTTCGCCAATTTCTTGCGCCAAAGCAAAGACTTGACGACCCACCAATAGGCGGGTAATTCCCCGGTTCATTAAGTAGGGCCGCGTGACATCCAAGAGACGGGTCGGTACACGCAGGATACGCTGGAAGCGATTAGAGAATCGCTTAGCCCAACGGTGACTGTCAAAAACGGGTAGGGCGACCGCTTCTTGCTCTTGGGGCGGGACATTCTCCAAGAAGTTGAACTCCCCCAGAGGCCGCACAATCAACTCTGCCCAACGGTCCACCACGATGTAACAGATCTCTGGTAACTCCATCCGGTGATAGGGCAGGACTTCGAGGGGCGGGGCAGCGACAGCCGTGGGGAGATAACTGTCTTCTAGGCCGGGTTCGAGACTGTCTTCGCTGTCAGGTTCGAGGGAGAATAGCTCAGAGTCTAAGTCCGTATCTGCTTCAAGGCCAGTTTCGACTAATTCTTCTAAAATTGATGCTTCAACTACTGCTGTGATGGGAGGTAGGAGTTCTGCTGCGGGTAGTTCTACCGCAACGGGGAGGAGTGCAGCTTCCGGGGTTAATTCCAGGACCGGAGTGATAATCTCAGGCTCTAACTCAGCCACAATGGGCAGTTGAATTTCGAGGGCCAAGGGAGTTTCGGGAAGATCGAGCAGGATTTCCTCTGCTACCGCTTCAAGCGTGCCTCGACGCTTACCTTGCGAAAGTAAATTGTAGTCCGCCTCGGGGATTGCCGCACGAAGCATACGCGCCACAGTGCTGACGCTAATACTAAAATCTTCCGCTAACCGGGTTGCCGTTTTGGGGGTTTCCCGGTAGAGGCGGACGAGTTCTTCGCGTTCCGCCTCACTGAGTTTGGAACGGGCCATGATTATTCCACGGTGGCGTAAACACTGACTTTTTGACGGTCACGGCCTAAACGCTCAAAGGTCACAACCCCATTGATCAAGGAAAACAGGGTATCGTCACTGCCCCGTCCGACATTGTTACCAGGGTGGAGTTTGGTGCCCCGTTGCCGGACCAAAATATTCCCGGCGCGGACTGTCTCTCCGCCAAAACGCTTAACACCGAGGCGTTGGGCATTGGAGTCCCGCCCGTTGCGTGTACTGCCAGTACCTTTCTTGTGAGCCATGGGAATGCATCCAACAACAGTCTTCTAATTTAGCTCGCCCTGTCCCCTCTGTAAAGTCAAGGACTGTGGGTCATCACTTCATCCATATAGGCGGAGGCGAGGTTTTTATCTTCGGGGGTGAGGTCTGGGTCTTCGTCTTTGGTACGCTCACTAATGGTCTCATTGACCAACTGGATGGCTTTCTCGGCTTCCTCGAGCTCCAGTAACAACATGGGGTCAAGAAGGGCTTCAAACTGTTGGAGGACTTCGTATTGCGCTTTTATTGCACTATTTTCTTGGCGTAATTCTGTATTTTCAGTAGCTAGGATTTCAGCTTGCTGCTGGGCAGTTTTGAGGGCTTTGAGTAGTTCCACCAGCTTGCGCTTGAGGTACATGTGTTCGAGGTCCAATTCCGCGAACTGGTCCGCCAATTGAACGTAACAACGGCCCAGACGGGCATAGCGTTCAGCAACTGTATTCATCGGTTTTCCCCAACAGGACAGCCTAGGCCACCCATTTCCAACCTTAGATTAGCCGATCCCGGGAGTCTCGATGAATGTGGTTAGGTCAAAACTCCCGGCAAAAACGCGGGTAGCGGGTCCCTGCATCCAGACATTTTCTCCGGTCCAGCTAATCATTAAGGGTCCGCCGGGAAGATGGACTCGGGCGGGGGACTTAGCCCGTCCGGTCAGGATTGCCGCCACTAAAACGGCGCAAGCCCCAGTGCCACAGGCTAGCGTCGCCCCGGCTCCCCGTTCCCAGACTTGGACATTTAGGGTGTGTTCATCAATTACTTGCACAAAATGGACGTTGGTGCGCTCGGGGAAGTAAGGATGGTGTTCAATCCGTTGGCCCCACTGCTGCCAGTCCCTAGGGGTTTCGCCAAAAATGATGGTATGGGGATTGCCCATACTGACGCAAGTGACTATAAAGGTCCGGTCTGCCACTTCTAAAGGCATTTCTAGTACTTGTTCGGTACTTAGCGTGGTCGGGATCTGGGCAGCGGCGAGGCGGGGTAAACCCATATCTACCGTGACGGTGCCATCGGCTTGGAGTTGGAGCGTGATCCGTCCTGCGCCAGTCCAGAGGGGGTAGTTACCCCCTTGCGTGGGAATTTTTAAGTCTTGCATGAAGTGGGCTAAGCAGCGAACGCCATTGCCACACATTTGAGCTTCGGAGCCATCGCTGTTGAGGATAACTATGGCGGCGGATTCAGCGGGCGTGGGGGCGGTTTTAAGGAAGATGATGCCATCAGCCCCGATTCCTTGGTGGCGGTCGCAGACTTGACTGACTTGGGCGGGGGTGAGGACGAGTCTGGGCTGGTGGCGGTTGTCAATTAAGACAAAATCATTGCCTAGTCCGTGATATTTCACAAAAGGGATCGTGGTCATGGCGGTGTTGGAATTTGCTTTAGGTTATCACTTCGGGTACTGCCAAGGCGGTAATGTCCACAGGTAACTCGACTTTAACCAAGGCTACGCTTGTGGTGTGCGGGGAATTCCTTGTGCCTGTTCTAGGTCTTGGACACGTTTTTGGAGTTCACGCATTTCTTTGAGCAGTTCTGGGACTTTGGTTAAGGAGACTTGTTGACGGCGTTCACGGAGACGGTCCTGGGCCGGGAAGCCCGCGATCTGGGACCCAGACGGGAAGGACTTGTGGACCCCGGCGCGTCCATAGATGACCGAATCCGCCCCAATCTCAATATGGGTCATGCTAGCAATCCCAGATTGAGCCGCTACGATAATTCGGTCTCCCAACTTGGTCGAGCCGCCAATTCCTGATTGCGAAACAACCAAACAGTCTTGGCCCATCTGGACGTTATGCCCAATCATCACTAAATTATCAAGTTTGGAACCGCGTCCAATCCGAGTTTCGCGGAGGGTTGCCCGGTCAACGGTCGAGTTTGCGCCAATCTCCACATCGTCTTCTAAGACCACCCGGCCCACTTGGGGGACCTTGAGTTGGCCCTGGGGCGTACTGGTAAAGCCAAAACCATCGCCGCCGATGACGACCCCTGGATGGAGGATGACCCGGTCTCCCAACACCCCACGGTCTAGCACGACCACCTGGGGATAAAGTAGACAGCCCCGCCCCACCGTCACGCTATCTCCGAGGTAGACCCCGGGGAAGAGGACCGTCTCCGCTCCAATCGTGGTCCCGGCTCCCACGTAGGACCCCGCGCCGAGGCAGGCCGTGGGATGGATCGTTGCCGTGGGATGGACTAAGGCTTGGGGGTGGATACCGACGGGAGGCCGCTTAATTGGCTCAGGGTGGAAGTGGGCAAGCGCATAGGCAAAGGCGACGCGGGGCTGAGCCACGGTAATATGGGCAGCGGTACCGGGGCAATCCTGTTTGGTCTGTGTAATCACCAGCCCTGCCCCCGTCGGCGTGGGCAACCGCTCTAAGAAAAACGTAGCCTGGTCCGCCTGGGCTGTCTCAGGGTCAGCAACCCCAGTAATCGCGACTGGGCTGGAACGGACGACCTGACCATCAATCAGGCGGGCAAAATCAGCAACGCTAACACTCAAGGTCATGGCACGATTTCCTCATTCTGCGTCATGGTATCACCCCCGACCCAGCGGCACAGATACCCAAAGCGGCGGGTTAAAATGGATAATCCTATCGCGAAGCCACCACTGATGTCTGAATTTCAGGTTGTCTCGCCCTTCACGCCGCAAGGGGACCAGCCCCAGGCCATTCAGCAATTGACGCAAGGTATCCAGGAGCCCTTACCCTACCAGACCCTCTTGGGTGCTACAGGTACGGGGAAGACTTTCACCATGTCGCATCTCATCGCCAATGCGGGCCGCCCCACCCTCGTTTTGGCCCACAATAAAACCCTCGCGGCCCAACTATGTAACGAGTTCCGTCGCTTCTTCCCCCACAACGCGGTGGAGTATTTCGTCAGTTATTACGACTACTATCAGCCCGAAGCCTACATCCCGCGCACGGATACTTACATTGAGAAGACTGCTGCCATCAATGATGAGATTGATATGTTGCGCCACAGTGCCACCCGGTCGTTATTTGAACGGCGTGATGTGATTGTGGTGGCTTCCATCTCCTGTATTTATGGTTTGGGGATGCCCGAGGAATATCTCCAGGCCGCCGTGCGGCTTCAAGTGGGCCAGAGCCTTGACCAGCGCGATCTGCTGCGGAGCTTAGTTGAGATCCAATATGACCGCAATGATGTGGAGCTAGGCCGGGGCCGGTTCCGGGTGCGCGGGGATGTAGTTGAGGTGGGTCCGGCCTACGAGGACCGGATTATCCGAGTGGAGCTTTTTGGCGATGAGATTGAGGCCATTCGTTGGTGTGACCCGGTGACGGGCCAGAGTATCAACAGTGTAAGCGCGTTAAATATCTACCCCGCCAAACACTTTGTCACCCCCAAAGACCAACTCGAACGCGCTTGTCTGGATATTGAAGCGGAACTCAAGGAGCAAGTGCTTCATTTCGAGCAACAGGGCAAACTGATTGAAGCCCAACGGATTGCCCAGCGTACCCGCTACGACCTAGAGATGCTCAAGGAAGTCGGCTACTGCAACGGCATCGAAAATTATTCCCGCCAACTCACCGCCCGGACCGCAGGGACCCCGCCCTCTTGTTTAGTTGATTACTTCCCAGCCGATTGGTTGCTCTTGGTAGATGAATCCCACGTCAGCGTTCCCCAAATCCGGGGCATGTACAACGGCGACCAAGCCCGCAAAAAAGTCCTGATTGACCACGGTTTCCGTCTGCCCTCCGCCGCCGATAACCGCCCGCTCAAGGCCGAGGAGTTTTGGGGGAAAGTCCGCCAAGCCGTTTTCGTCTCCGCCACGCCCGGTGACTGGGAGTTGGGACTGTCAGAAGTGGTTTACGACGAGGATAAACGGGTCATCGGGGGTCATGTCGCCGAGCAGGTGATCCGACCGACGGGGGTGGTCGACCCTGAGATTATGGTCCGCCCGGTGGCAGGTCAGGTGGATGACCTGTTGTATGAGATTAAAGACCGGGTAGTCCGGCGCGAGCGGGTTTTGATTACCACCCTGACTAAGCGCATGGCAGAGGACCTGACGGAATACTTTCAGGAGCGCGGTATCCAGGTGCGCTATCTGCATTCTGATATCCAGTCCATCGAACGCATCGAGATCCTGCAAGCCCTCCGGCAGGGTGAATTCGATGTCCTGATTGGCGTGAACCTCTTACGAGAAGGGCTAGACCTCCCCGAAGTCTCCCTCGTGGCGATCCTGGATGCGGACAAAGAAGGGTTCCTCAGGGCCGAACGCTCCTTGATCCAGACCATCGGACGCGCCGCCCGCAACGTGCGCGGTCAGGTCATCATGTACGCCGAGCGCATGACCAACTCTATGGAACGGGCCATCGCCGAGACCAACCGCCGCCGCGAGATCCAGACCCAATACAACCAGGAACACGGGATCACCCCCCGCAACATCGCCCAAAAAGTTGAGAACAGTATCCTTGAGTTCCTCGCTATCTCCCGCAAACTCAACCAGCAAGAACTCGCCACTGCCATCGAGAACAGCACCGAGATTCCCCTCGACACCCTACCCGAACTGATCGGTCAACTTGAAACGCAAATGAAAGAAGAGGCCAAAAAGCTGAATTTTGAAAAAGCCGCCCAATACCGCGACGAGCTTAAAAAACTCCGCGAAAGACTACTCGGGACCAGCAGTACGGTTAAAAGCGGATTGCCCCAACCCTAGCAACGAAACAGCAAGGGTAATGCTCGTACGGTTGTCAGCCGTCAATTACTAAATAAATGCCCCGCGTTTTTAAAGGCGGGGCATTTATTTAAAGGGCACGAATCCAGTCGTGGAGCTTAGGACGTTGGCGGACCCGGCGGAGCTTGCGGAAAGCCTTGGCCTGGATCTGGCGGATGCGTTCACGGGAGAGGTCAAAAATGTGGCCTACCTCATCTAGGGTCCGTTGCCGACCATCCACCAACCCGAAGCGCAGACTGATGATGTCGCGTTCACGGGGCGTGAGATGTTGGATCAAGAGGTCGTTCACCTCCTGGCACATATTCTGACGGTCAATCGCTTCTGCCAAGGGCAAACCCTGGTCATCCTCAATCAGTTGAATGAGTTCCGTATCCTCCTCCTTACCCACGGCGACGTTGAGCGAAACCGTGCGCCGCGAAGCTTGGAGAATGGCCTCTAATTCATCCGGCTCCAGTTCCAAAGCAACGGCTAACTGCTCATGGGTGGGCTGGTGATTCAGTTCTTGGACCAGTTGGCGACGGATGCGCTTGACCTTGTTGATTTTCTCCACCATATGGACGGGTAAACGGACCGTCCGCGCTTGAGAAGCTACCGCACGGGTGATGGCTTGGCGAATCCACCAATAGGCATAGGTGGAGAACTTGTAACCCCGTTCATGCTCGAACTTTTCTGCCGCCCGGATCAAACCGATGGAACCTTCCTGAATTAAGTCGAGGAACGGTACCCCGCGATTGATATATTTCTTGGCAATCGAGACAACCAAGCGCAGGTTGGCTTGGACGAGACGACCCTTGGCCCACTCACCGCGAGAACCACCCTCCGCGATTTGACGGGCTAACAAAACTTCTTGCTCAGGGTTCAACAGTGGAACCCGCCCAATCTCCTTCAGATATAGACCCACCGAATCCTTATCGGACATGGCAATAGCGCGCCCCATGGCCCCTCCTTGCGAATCAACACTGCGTCCTACGTCCTGTCGCCTCCGAGGAGGCACTCCCCTAGAATAAGTTTCGGGGATCGCAAGTGTCAATTACTAACTACGTGTTTTAAAATAACTTTTAATACTTGCGTAATAGTACGCAACATTCTATCCGTAACAGTCCGTAATATTGCTAGAGCGGACGATAGACCCGGTAGTTAATTTCCGGGAAGATATTGTCTAAAACCTCCACTTTTTCCAGCCAAGTCCGGTCGAGATTATCCTTGTGCAGAGCCTCATAGAGACGATTGAAGCGCAGGAGGTGGGAGCGGGTCCGACGGATCGCGTAAGGCACCATGGTCGCCGTCCGCATGATAAAGGCCCAATCTGAGGACTGGGCGAGCAACAGTTCACGGGCACACTGGTTGAGGGCACGCCACTCCCATTCATCCTGGGGTTCCCGTTTGGAGAGCTCAATCATCCGTTCAGCGGCCTTGTGTAGATGAGGATAGATCCAGTCGTTGGTATCGTTGAGCCAATATTCGTGGAAACCCTTAGCTCCCCAACTGGATTGGGCGGGGGTGGCGACCTGCTGGGTGGGGTTGAGTTGCAGGTATTCAGCAAGGTGAGTCATCCGGTAAGTCTGTTGGTCGTAGGTGGACTTGCGGATCAGGTAATCGAGGAACCAGGGACCCTCATACCACCAATGCCCGAACAACTCAGCATCGTAGGGCGAGAGCACAATCGGTTCGCGGCCCATAATCTGGTTGAGATACCCGACTTGGCGGACCCGGTTTTCCATGAAGTTACTGGCGTGGGCAGCGGCTTTTTCACGCGCCCAGTAGGGATCGTAGAGTTCTTTACCCTCCAAGGCGCCCGTGCGCGAGGTGATGCGGTGGTACTTAATCCCGGTATTTTTGCGGGTCCCGTTGGGAATGATGTAGGGCTTGATGTACTCGTAATCCGCTTCATAGCCCAAGTCTTTATAGAACTCTCGGTAGGCTGGATCGCCGGGGTAGCCCACTTCTGAACTCCAGACCTGCTGCGAGGATTCATAATCCCGTCCGAAGACTGCCACGCCTGAATGGGAAAAAATCGGCGCGTAGGGACCGTAACGGGGCCGGGGTTTAGCGTAGAGAATACCGTGGGCGTCGGTGATGAAGTAGCGCAACCCCACATCGGCAATCATCCGCTCCAACCCTGGGAAGTAGGCACACTCAGCCAACCAGATGCCCTTGGGGGCTTGGTCAAAGGCCAGCCCGTAGCTATCCACCGCCACTTTGAGTTGTGCCCAAACCGCCTGGGGATACATCTGCATCAAGGGCAGATAGCCGTGGGTCGCGCCACAGGTAAGGATATCGAGATTGCCCCGGTCCTGGTAATACTTGAAGGCCCGCACGAGGTCGCGCCCATAACGATGCCAAGTGTCGTAAGCCTGCTGGAAATAGGTCTCGTAGTGGCTGACCAGATATTGCAGATGCCCGTTGCCTTTCGTGCGTTCCCGTTCTTGGGCCACCAGTTCGCGGGTGAGGGTTAGGTGTTGGTCATATTTATCTTGTAAATAGGGGTCCTCGAGCATCGCCACCAAGGGCGGGGTCATAGACATGGTAAGTCTAAAATCAATCCCGTCGAGTTCCAGTCCCTCAAACATCCGAATCAGGGGTACATAGGTCTCGGTGATGGCCTCAAAAAGCCATTCTTCCTCCAAGACATAGCCGGTCTCTGGGTGGCGGACATAGGGCAGGTGAGCGTGTAACACCAATGCCAGATAACCAAGAGCCATGGCAACCAACCTCTAAGAGCCACCCTTGATGATGCCAGACTTTCGGGTGTTTATTCCGTAGCGCAACTGATTTCGCACCTGGGTACTCAAGACATCAACCAGGAAAGTTAACAAAATCAGCACCGAGAGCGTCGCCGTCATCCCCCGGTAATCAAAACTACTCAACTGTTCGCTCAGCAATCGCCCGAGGCCCCCCGCGCCCACCAGCCCGACCAGCACCGTCTCGCGCATACAGACTTCCCAGCGATAGAGGGTATAGGCCAGGGCACCGGGGAGGGTTGCCGGGAGGACCCCGTAGCTAAAAACGACGAGGGGCGAGGCACCGGGGAGGGCTTGAAGTGGGCGTTGGTCCAAATTCTCAATCCCCTCCGCCATCAGCCGACCCAGGATGCCTAGATTGTGAATTCCTAGAGCCAAGGCACCGGGGAGAATTCCAGGAAACAGGACGAATAAGAACACTAAAGCCCAGATCGGCGCGGGGATCGTGCGAAATAACAGGAGGACGCCCCGCACCCCGAGGAGGAATAACCAGCCCCAGGGCGCGTCCATGCCTAGGAACCGACGGAAGTTACTCGCCGCCGGAAACGATAGTAAAACCCCGCCCACCCCCGCCACAAGAATAGCCAGGACGGACATCCCGAGGGTCTGGAGGGCCAAGGGGAGCAGTTGTTGGAGGGTGGTCATCGTCAACTCGGGTGGGAAAGCGGACTGACCCAGTTGTGCCAAGAGTTCTCCGGTGTGCGGTGCCCAGAGTTTACTGACATCGGGATGGATGTACCAGAAGCAGAAGGGGACTAGCAAGCCCAACCCTAGACTTACTACCAACAAAACCGGGCCCTGAGGCCGCACTGACCTTAGCTTGCCCTGTGGGAGCGCGATCCGTGGCGTGCAGCCCAGACGACGACGCAAGAGCGCACTAAGCAGGTCAACTGTGCCATTGAGGAGCAGTAGCGCGTAAAAAAACGTCCACAGTTGGTTGTAGCGCAGGGATTGCAGACTAAGCAGGATTTGGTAGCCCAGGCCCCCTGCCCCGATAATTCCCAACACCGCCGCTGAGCGGAGCGAACATTCAAAACGATAAAACCCGTAGGAGAGTAGATTCAAAAACGCCTGGGGCAACAGCCCATAGACCACCGCCACAAACGGCGAAACCCCGCTCTGAATCAGGGTTAGTAGAGGTTGGCGCGGGGTCTCATCCAGGATTTCTGAGAAGACCTTAGCCGTAATCGCCCCAAAAGGCAGGGCAATCGCCACCACCGCCACCAAGGGGTCCAGTCCCCAGAGGTTGACAAAAAATATTCCCCAGATAATTTCATGGATGCCCCTGGGTATCGCGAGTAGACCACGCAGGACCAGCCAAATCCCTTTTTGACCAGGAAGGACCAGTTCCCACCAGATCGCTGAGGAACCAAGCCCCCCGACTAGCCCCAATAGCACACTCAAAAAAGTTCCACAGACTGCGTAGGCGAGCGTAACTAACGTTGCATCTACAGTAATCATGAGTAATTCTGCACTCAAGTCCGGTTGCAGACTCGCGCTGAGGAACTGAGCCAACAAGGGCCATCCATCCGGGTTAAACCACGGTTGTTCCACACGGCTCAAGATCAGGAAAAGCCCAACTCCCAGTAGTAATAAAAGGGGGTTTAATAAAAACGAACGGGGTACAGTCTGGACGCTCACGGCTCAAGACGATAAAGCTGGGTAATCTGTTGGGGCGTTATGGCAGTAACGAGACCGTCAAAGAAGATTTTTCCCTCCCGCAAGCCTACGAGTCTTTCACAGTAAGTCTGAGCAAATTCAAGGGCGTGGAGACTCATGATTAAAGTTTTGCCCTGTCCGCAATGGGTAAGTAAGGTCATCACTTCGTGGCTGCGGGCAGGGTCGAGGTTAGAGATGGGTTCATCGGCGAGGAGGATGGCGGGGTCCTGGACCAAGATGCGGGCGATGGCAACTCGTTGTTGTTCGCCGCCGGAAAGTCGGTCAGTGCGGCTGTAGAGTTTGTCCGGTAAACCGACTCGGGCGAGAGCTTGACGGGCCGTCTCAATTCCTTGGGGCCAAACCAGGGACCAGAGGGCTTGGTACCAGGGCCAGCGTCCCAATTGACCCGCGTTGACGTTGTGGATGACCCGTAAATTCTCGACGAGATGAAACTGTTGGTACACGGTGCCAATCTGTTGTTGGAGGGCGCGGCGGCGGCGGGGGTTTGGGTCAGCTAAAGGTACTCCCAGAACCGAGACCGTCCCAGTCGTCGGGGTTAGGGTCCCGTTGAGCAATTTAAGTAGAGTGCTTTTCCCGGCTCCACTCGGCCCGATTAGGGCGACCCGTTCACCGGGGTAGAGAGTCAAGTTGATGTCGGTGAGGGCGGCAGTGTTGCCATAACAGTACGTTACCCCCTGGACTTGGAGGTGGGGTTCACTTGATTTTGCCAATCTGTCTGGCGACCTGTTCAATCTGAGCATAGTTGCGGTTCTGGGTGCGGATGAAGCGTTGAGTACCGAAGAGTCCGAGGATTTCTTTTTGGGCCGGGACTTTCAGGTCTAGCTGTAAAAAGGCTGTCTGGACCCGTTCGGCAAACTTGGCTCCGTAGCGAGCTTGGACCGTGGGGTTCAGCACCCAATGGTAATCGTAGTAGGCTGGACTCCGCCAAAGCACCTGGATTCGGGTGTAGTCCACCGCGCCCGTCTCCGAGCGTTTCAGAAATACCTGCTCATTCATCGCCCCCGCCTCGTAGCTCCCCGCCTCGACCAAGCGCAGGGTGGTGTCGTGGGAATTGGCGAATCCGGGCTGGCCCTTGAAGTCCTCGAGGTTCACACCCGCCTGTTGCAAAAAGAACTGAGGCATCAGTCGGCCCGAGGTGGAGGATTCACTGCCAAAGGTAAACGTACGGCCCTTCAAACTCGCCAACCCCTTGAGGTCTTGGAACGGCCTGAGTCCACTTTTTTTGTTACCCATAAAAAGGGAGTGGAACTGGGCATCAATCTCGCGCTGGGCCAGGGCTTGGGCACCGGGCACCTGGAGTCTAGCCTGCACTCCGGTCAAGCCACCGAACCAGACCAAATCCAAGTCCCCCACCCGAAAAGCCGTCACCGCCGCCACATAGTCCGTTACGGGTTTGTACACAACTGCCACCCCGAGTTCAGTCTCTAAGTAACGGGCGAGCTTGCCATAGAGCCGCTGCAATAGTTCGGGGTCTTGGTCAGGAATAGCCCCGATGACTAAGGGTTTAGCTTGGGCGGAAACAGGTAGAGCCAAGAGGAACCCCAATAGGGCGCGGCGGGATTGGGACATGGGTAGACTCAAATTGCTAATCGTTCAATTTAGCATCCATCCCCAGGCCTGGGGGTTCCCGTGTATTTTGAGAGTACAGGATTGAGCTAAAGATGACGACACGGGATTGGCGGCCCTTAGTACGGGAATTTCAGCAGGTAGTCGGCGAAAAAGGAGTGGTCTGGACCCCGGAAGAGATGTTGGTCTTTGAGTGCGATGGGCTGACGAGCTACCGCGAGAAGCCCGCTGTCGTGGTCCTACCCAAGACGACGGCGGCCGTCGCCCGAGTCATCAAAATTTGCCACCGGGCTAATGTCCCCTTTGTCGCCCGTGGGTCTGGGACCGGGCTCTCGGGGGGCGCACTCCCCGTCACCGACTCGGTGCTCATCGTCACCGCCTGGATGCGGACCATCCTCAAGGTGGACCTAGAGAACCAGCAAGTCGTCGTCCAACCGGGGGTAATCAATAACTGGGTGACCCAAGCGGTGAGTGGCGCGGGATTTTACTACGCCCCGGACCCCTCCAGTCAAGTCATCTGCTCCATCGGTGGTAATATCGCCGAGAACTCCGGCGGGGTCCACTGCCTCAAGTACGGCGTGACGACCAACCATGTCCTGGGGCTCAAATTAGTCCTCCCCGAGGGCGAGGTCGTAGATGTGGGCGGGACCCTACCCGAAATGCCCGGTTATGACTTGACAGGGCTGTTCGTCGGCTCTGAGGGAACGTTGGGGATTGCCACCGAGATTACCCTACGAATTCTTAAGGTCCCGGAGACCGTTCAAGTCTTGCTTGCGGATTTCACGACTGTGGCGGCGGCGGCGGGCGCGGTCGCTGACATCATCGGGGCGGGGATCATCCCGGCGGGCATGGAGATCATGGATAACCTCAGCATCAACGCCGTCGAGGATGTAGTGGCGACGGGCTGCTATCCCCGTGATGCGGGGGCGATTCTCTTAGTTGAGGTGGATGGTTTGGCGGTGGAAGTGACAGAGAACTCCCAACGCATCGAAACTTTTCTCTACCAGAACGGAGCTAGATCCGTCCTCACCGCCACCGATCCCGACCAACGGCTCAAACTCTGGAAAGGCCGTAAAGCCGCCTTCGCCGCCATGGGTAAACTCAGCCCTAACTACTATGTCCAAGATGGGGTCATTCCCCGGACTAGGCTGGCGGAAGTTCTCCAAGAGATTGGGCGGTTAGGTGAAGAACATGGCTATAAAGTCGCTAACGTCTTCCACGCCGGGGACGGGAACTTGCATCCGTTGATCCTCTACGACAACGCGGTACCAGGGGCACTCCACGCTGTCGAGGAATTAGGCGGTGAAATTCTCAAGCTCTGTGTGCGCTCCGGGGGCAGTATCTCTGGGGAGCACGGGATCGGGGCGGAGAAACGCTGCTATATGCCCGATATGTTCACCCCAGCCGATCTAGAGACGATGCACTGGGTCCGTCAAGTCTTCGATCCCCGGAACCTAGCTAACCCCGGCAAGTTATTCCCGACCCCGCGCACCTGCGGCGAAGGAGCGAGGACCCAAGGCCGTGAGCAGGTTAAGGACGCGCTGTTATTTTAAGGAACCAACGCTTCTAACCGGGGCCGCTGGGAAGTGCGGATACCCTCAATTGCCGCGCGGTAGTCAGGAGCCTTGAAGACCGCCGAACCCGCCACAATCGCATTGGCTCCCGCCTCGATCACCAGATAGCTATTACTGGGTTTGAGGCCGCCGTCCACCTCGATCCAAGGGTCTAGGCCCTTCTCATCACACATCCGGCGCAATTGCTGGATCTTGGGAATCACGCCGGGGATGAAGCTCTGACCGCCGAAGCCGGGGTTCACCGACATGATCAGCACCAAGTCACACAGGTCTAGGACGTAGGTGAGTAATTCCAGGGGGCTACCGGGGTTGAGGACCACGCCCGCTTTGCAACCCAACTCTTTAATCTGGCCCAAAGTACGGTGCAAATGGGTCGTCGAACTGGTCTCGGCATGGACATAGATGTGGTCAGCCCCGGCTTTAGCAAAGTCCGCCACATAGCGTTCGGGTTCCACAATCATCAGGTGAACATCCAGGGGTTTGGTCGTCACCGGACGGATCGCCTCGACAATCAGGGGACCAATCGTGATGTTGGGCACGAACCGCCCATCCATCACATCCACATGCACCCAGTCCGCACCAGCTTCATCAATAGCCCGAATCTCATCACCTAAACGACTAAAGTCAGCCGATAGGATCGAAGGCGCGACCACAACCGATTTTGCACCCATACCCACCTCTGTCCGCATTGTCTCCCTAAGTTTAGTAGAGTTGGAACCGAAAAATGGGTACTTTGCACAAGAGGGGTTGAGGCTCCCGACCCATCGTTACCTAGAGGGAACAGCGGTGTTCACACGCTTGACTGGCTTTTTATTTGGTAAACCGCCTATCACGCGCACAGAGGTGGCGCAGATGATTGAGGAGGCGGTCATCCGGGTCCAAAACTCCTTACCTGCTGCCCCCCCAGACCCCCAACCCCAGCTACAGCAGCTAAGTAGCCAGTACCAAACTATGTCAGCAACGGTCAACGGACTCAAGCTGGCCCAGTCCGATCTCAGCAACGAGGTCCAACACCAAGCCCAGCTAACCAATTTAGGGGAGTTAAACCGTCTACCCGCCCAGGTCCAAATCCTTGCCACGACCGTAGATCAGTTGGTCCGCTCCACCCCGCCGGACCCGACCCAAAAGCTGCAAATGAAGTTAACTCAACTGGAAACCCAACTCCAGAAGTACCGCCAAGAAATCAGCCTAGAACTCGCCCAACTGCGGACCGAGATCCCCGAGCAAAAACAAATCGGGGCCTTGGTAGACCGCTTTGTTACGCTCCAGGCCGAGTTAAATCACTGGCAACGCACTTTCAGTGAAGCGTTAGCACAACCCAGTCCCCCGACCGTTCCGACCCTGCCCCCCGGACGTTATGAGGACTATCTCGGCGCAGGACGAATTCTCCTGCTGAGCGGAGAGACCCAGCAGGCCCTCCACAACCTAGAACTCGCCCTCGGTATCAATACCCAAGGGGCCGAGGCTTGGTACATCAAAGCCATGGCCCAGGCCCAAATGGACCAACCGGACCAAGCTCTCATGAGCCTAGCGCAGGCTCTCCAACTTCATCCCGACAAACAGGCCCAAGCAAGTACCGGCTTGGATTTCCCCAGTCTCGTTGGTGATGAGCGGTTCAAACAATTGGTAGGACATGGCACTGCTCCCGAGGCCGAAATCTACCTACCCCGACTCGATTTAGCCAGTCTCTTTGACTAATTAGAGCGCATAGTGAAGTGCTGCTCCGGGGCTGGGTAACCCGCTGCATCGAAGGCTTCGCGGATCAGGCGGTTGGTGTCGAAGTAGACTTGCCAGTAATCCTTGTTGTTGCAGTAGGGACGGACCGCGAGGACGGGACCGTTGATATTAAACTGTAAAATTTCCACATCCGGGGCCGGATTACTCAGCACATTGGGAATACCCGCGAGTCCCGTTTTTAACCGCTTGATGGCATCGTTGTGGTCTACGCTGTGGTTAATTTGAGCAACTAAGTCTACCCGGCGGTAAGGATTGACGGTGAAATTCTGGATATTGTCAGAGAAGATCTTGTTATTCGCCACATAGGTCTGGACATTATCAGGAGTATCAATCGTCGTGACAAATAACCCCACTTCATGGACCGTGCCTGTCACACCGCCAGCGCAAATAAAGTCACCGACCTTGTAGGGCCGGAGGATGACGAGGAACACCCCAGCCGCAAAGTTTGCCAAGAGTCCACCCCAAGCCGCGCCAATCGCCACGCCAATCGCTGCGACCAGTGCCGCAAAGGTGGTCGTCTCAACCCCGAAATAACCAAGGATCGCCACCACTAGGGCAACATTCGCCGCGACCGCAATGAATGAACCAAGATAGCGAATCAGGGTCTGGTCTACGCTCTGTTTGATGAGGACCTTGCGAAGCAGGTCGAGGGCAAAATTGATCAGCCAACGGCCCACCAGATAGATGAGAATTGCCCCTAGCACCTTGAGGCCCACCGCGACGAGTACCGCTGTCGTACTCTGAATCAGTACATTAAAATCCATGGTCCAGAACTCCTAAATATTGGGATCTACCTGAGTCCGACTTTCATCAAGAGCAGGGTTCAGACAAAACTGTGACATGAGTATAGAGGTTTAGGGTCAGAAAAATGATGACTCTTAAGAACTTTTTTAACTCTAGTTGAGACCTTGACCGGACATTGAAAAAGCTTGCATTATTATTGCCCGTTGGCATTCTAAAAATGATCGTCTCTGCTGAGGGTGGCAGGGGTAGGGGTTCCTAGATTAAAGTAAGCAACAGGCCATGGTGATGCCAGTCCTATGACGAATGTACCCTTCGAGCGTACCTTGCTACGCGAAACCACAGATGCTCCACTCTGGCCGCGCTTCGCTGCTTGGGGGCTGGATTTAGCGGTTGAGATTGCCGTTCCCTATCTGCTTGCGGTAACAGGTTACGTCAGTGTCCAAGGGTTCCGCAGCTTGGTCAACGCAACACCTTTTGATGGGGGTACGGCCTTTGCTGATGCGCTGTTTCCCCAACGACTATGGGAGGCATTCCAGCTTTTGGAGCAGACGGGCAGTGCGCCTCTAGACCAGACCTTGACCCTCGGGCTTTTGGGAACAGCGATCAATGATTCCGTCTACATCCTGCCGGTCACCCTGCTTCTCTGGTTCATCTTTTTTACGCTCAATCGGCTGATCCTGCCTTCCCGCAACGGCAAGACCCTAGGCAAACAATTGCTGGGGCTCAAGATTGTTGCGATTCAGGGGAAGTTGAGCTTTGGTCGTCTATTTTTACGCCACGGGCCGGGGCAGTTGCTTAGCTCGTTTTTTCTGTTGGGCTACATCTATGGCTTGATTAGCCCCGAGCGCAGGACTTGGCATGACCACCTAGCTGGCACCCGCGTCGTCCAGGAAGAAGACTTTACCCCAGTTTTCCAACGCGATGGCACGATTTCCTCAGCCTTGATTCATTTAGAAGCCTTTGTTTTAGCGGTATTTCTAACTTATTTCCTTAAATTATTCATCCTTTGGTTGCGGATCTTGGGCGTACCCGTCCCGGCATTTTTGTTACCTGAACCGCCGCCGCCCGTCCCGCCCCTGGAATTTGTCCTCGTTGGACCCGCAGCGGCGACCAAAGCCACGCCCCAGCCGGAAAAAGTCACCCCCCCTGATACTAAGCGAGTTGCGACGGTAGACTCCGTTGCTGGCGGTCTGCGTCAAAAGAACCGCCCAGTGGACAGCGGTAGTGCCGGTCGTCGCCAAGACCCCGTTCCGACCAAGCAACCGACCCAGAGCCGTCCCCAGCCGGCTGACCGCCCCGCCCCACCTAAAGCCAAAGCCGCTAAGCCCGCCCCGCCACCCAGAACGCCAGTCCCTGACAATGTTGTAACCACCCCCGAACCCGCTGCTACCAATGTTGCCCCGCAACGCCCGACCCGCAATAGTGGCAATAACCTCGGCGAACTCGCCACCGCTGACCCTACCCCCGCGCCCAAAGCCCGCGCCCAACGTACCTCCAGTGCCCTTGGCGGTCCCTTGAGTGTGGGTACCAACAAGGCTGGGGCCGGACCGGGTGGACGCGGCAACAGTCCCTTGTTTAACCCTGACCGGGCCGGTTCAGGCCAGAGTGTGGACGCCAAAAGTGCAGACTTCGGCCCCTACATGGACAAGCTCCAAGCCCGGGTCAAGCGCAACTGGTTCGCCCCAGAACAACTCAATTCCCGGCGGACGGTCCTCTCTTTCGAGGTTGGACTTGATGGACGGGTGAGCAACTTGAAAGTAGCTCGCTCCTCGGGCAATGCCAACACCGATGCTGCTGCCCTAGATGCGGTCCAACGGGCCCAACCCTTCGCACCGCTCCCAAAAGCCTTTGAAGGGGACCAGATTGCCATTACCTTTACCTTTGATATCAGCGTCTTCAATGCCAACTACCAGGAGCGCGGTTTCTAGGCTGAGGGCTTGAGGGACTTTCAGCCTTATAATGAGTAAGGCCACCTAGCACGCAACCCATGAAATTCCTTGAGAAGATCGGCAGTTACGCAAAAGAAGTCTTGGATTCAGCGAAGTACCTGGGACAGGGCCTAGGATTGGTCTTCAACCATATGAGCCGCAGCGATATTGTCGTTCAGTACCCCTACGAAAAACTCATCCCTTCCGAACGCTTCCGGGGCCGGATTCACTTCGAGCGGGCCAAGTGCATCTCCTGTGAAGTCTGTGTGCGGGTCTGTCCAATTAACTTACCCGTCGTGGACTGGCACCTCAATAAAACCACGAAAAAGAAAGAACTCTATTCCTATTCCATTGATTTCGGAGTCTGTATCTTTTGCGGTAACTGTGTGGAATACTGCCCCACCAACTGCCTTTCGATGACCGAAGAGTATGAGCTATCAGTCTATGACCGCCACGAACTGAACTTCGATGATGTGGCTCTCGGTCGTCTACCGTCACGGGTCCTTGATGACCCCATGGTCGTGACCCAGCGCGAATTTGCCTACTTACCCAAGGGGGCCATCAACGCCGCTGATTACGGTTCTGGAGGACGGCGTTCAGGACAGTTACCCAGTGAGATCATGACCGCCCTCGCTAAAGCTGACCCCCAGGTTCCCACTAAAGAACCCGGTGTCGCTACCAACGATGCCCCCCACCCGCCACAGGAGCCTAACGGATGAATTTAGGTGAAGGGGTCCGGCTTGTTTCCTTTGGGATTTTGGCCTTGATTGTTCTAGGGGGTGCTCTGGGTGTAGTTTTGGCTCCGAGCATGGTCCACGCAGCTTTCCTCTTGGGGTTGGTCTTTGTGGGGATGTCTGGGCTTTATTTACTACTCAATGCTGATTTCGTGGCAGCGGCGCAAATTTTAATCTATGTGGGTGCGGTCAACGTCCTGCTGCTCTTTGCCATCATGTTAGTCAACCGCCGTATACCCGATGCTGCTGCGGGGAAGCGGGGCCTCCGCAACACGATTGCCGGTTTTGTTTGCCTATTTGTTTTTGGTTCCTTGGTGAATGGTGTAGTCCGGGTACCGTGGCCCATTTCCACGGAGACTCCGATTGCCAACTCTACGCTCCGCATCGGCGAGCAGTTTTTCAGCTATTATTTGCTGCCCTTTGAAGCAGTTTCGATTTTGCTGTTGTTAGCTCTCGTCGGGGCGATTATCCTGGCACGGCGTGAATTTGTACCTGACCGGACTGAATCGGGGGACCAGCCCTTGGTCCTGCCTGAGCGTCCCCGGGCTGAGATGGACGAGACTCCGAAGTTACCCGAGACCACGGGCCGCCGCTGATGCAGGTCCTCGGCTGTGTACATGTGGCTCTTTTGGTAAGTGACCTTGCCCAAGCCGAGCATTTTTACAGCATAGTTTTGGGCTTAGAGCCGTTACCTCGGAATGTGAAGTTCGCGGGTTTATGGTACCGGGTGGGTGAGCTTGAGTTGCATTTCGTGGCGGTAGCCCGAGTCCCCTCAGACCTAGTGGAACCCGCCCGTTGGGGCCGTAACCGACATTTAGCGTTCAAAGTCGCGGATTTAGCCGCCGCCAAAGCCCACTTATTGGCCCAGGGTTATCCGGTCCAGATGAGTTCCACGGGGCGGGCTGCTCTTTTTACGCGTGATCCAGACGGCAACATTATTGAACTCGGGTGATTACCTCCAGTCAATTGGCTATCCTAAGGCTAGTGCTGAGTGAATTACCTATGTCTCGGAGCCTACGCTGGTCCCTGTCGCTGTTTTGCTTGGGTTTGCTCGTCCAACCCGTCCAGGCCAACCGCATTCAAGAATTGGCAAGCCAAGCCGGTGAACTTGCCCGCAACGGCTACCCCAGCAGTGCCATTGAGCTTTACCAAAAAGCAATTATCCTCGACAGTGCCCAACCCCCTCCCCGTCGGGATGCGGCCCTCTACTTCAATATGGCTCTCTTACTCCTGGATGGCTCCAAGATTGAGCAAGCAGAAGTTGCCCTTAAACAGGCGATCACGATCAATCCCAACCACCTCAAGGGCCACTTCAACCTAGGACTGCTTTATGCTGACCTTGGCAAGAAAGAAGAGGCCAAAAAAGAACTGGGGGAAGCCCTTGCCCTCGCTTCCAATAATGCTTCTTTGGCGGAGTACATCCTGCAGACTATCGAGGAGCGCGAGATTATGGATAGTAGCCCGTCTGCGGCAGCCCCAAAGTCTCAGGCCAGCCCTGCCTCAAATTCAAACATTGCACCGCCTGCGCCGACTGCCCCTTAAGTAAGTTATCAATGACCGCGACTACCACGACCCGCCCGGTCCGGCTGTCAGCCTCCAGACCGATGAAGCAATTATTAGTCCCAATCACCCACTTAGTTTGGGGGTAGATGTCAATTTTGAAAACCTTGACGAAGGGCGAGTGCCGATAAAAAGCCTCGTAAATCGTCAGGATGTCCTCTGTTACTAAACCGGGGTCACGCATTTGTCCGTAGAGCGTCACCAGAATCCCCCTCGTCATCGGTACAAGATGGGGCGTGAATTGCACTTGGATGTTCTTGGTACCCGCGAGGTCACTACAGATCTGTTCAATCTCTGGGGTATGACGGTGACGACCGATTTTGTAAGCCCGCACTGACCCGTCCACCTCCGCAAAGAGTTGGTCCACGTGGGCTTCTCGTCCGGCCCCAGAAGTACCAGACTTGGCATCAATAATCAGACTCTCCGGTAAAACGAGGCCCTGTTTAAGCAAAGGGGCTGCCGCCAGCAAAGAGGCCGTGGGATAGCATCCCGGACAACCGATGAGTTGAGCACGTTTAATCCGTTCCCGGTAGAGCTCGGGCAGGCCGTACACCGACTGTTGAGCCGTGGCGTGGTCCGTGCGCGGTTTGGCATACCACTGTTCGTACAGATGTAAATCCTGGAACCGATAGTCTGCCGACAGGTCCAGGACCTGACAGCCCCCAGCCACCAGTTCGGGCACCAAGTCAGCCGCAATCCCGTTGGGGACCGCCATAAACACGACTTGGCAACGCTCAATGATCCGGCTGGGGACGATGGGTTCGCAGATGAGATTAATCTTGTCCTCAGGCAAGAAGGGGTAAAGCTTCTGGATCGGTACATCCGTGTTACGGTTGGCCCCCAGGTACGTCAACTCCACCTCGGGATGGTCCATCAGGATGCGGATGAGTTGCAGCCCCCCGTAACCCGTGGCCCCGACAATGCCAACCGTGGTTTTCATGGTTAGAGGACCGGGAGACGGGCGGGTTGCGCCGCCTCGACCAAGGCCCGTACCGTGGCAATCATCATCACTTCATCCCGTAGACGATTTACTGCCCGACCAATGCCGACCCCTTGGGCACCGGCGGCGAGGGCCATGGGGACAGTGACTACCGAGAGACCCGAGGCACAGAGGACTGGGACGGCGACGGCACGACTGAGTTCGTAGGCGGCGGCTAGGGCCGGGGCGGCTTTTTGGATGAGGCCCAGAGTACCAGGTTGACTGGGGTGACTACTGGTACCGCCCTCAGTCTGCAAGAGGTCCGCCCCGGCTTGGACTAGTTGTTGGGCCAAGTGTGCTTGTTCAACCAAGGCCAGGGTATGGGGCACAGTGACACAGAGGAGGGTGTTCGGCAAAAGTTGCCGAGTGCGCTGAGTGAGCGCGAGGACCTGTTCAGCACTGAAGGTCTGGCCCTGTTCATAGAAACAATCAAAATTCCCCAGTTCCACTAAGTCTGCCCCCCAGCCAACGGCTTGGGCTAATTGTTCAGGTTCAATGGCTGAGACACAGACGGGTAAGGGACTCAACTTGGCTCGCCGGATGAGTTGTTCATCGCAGGCGATGTCTACATAGGTGGCCCCGCCCTGGTAGGCAGCCCGGACCACCCGCGCCACTTGCTCACCGTCGAAGTTGTCCAACCCGGCAATGACCTTCACACACCCGCGCCCCGCTAGGGCAGTCTGAATTACTTTGACCATGGGTTCCCTCTTTTTCATCTCTTATCAGGATAGAACACCAACCACCCCGGTAACGTCCGCAGACCTATCTGCCCTAGGCTAGAGGAGCCTGCTCAAACCAATAGTGAGCTTGTCAAAACCACCATTGATCTTATTAAAACCAACAGTGAGCCTGACCCAACCGATAGTCCCGCTGCACAATAAGCTGGGGGTCATGCGTAGGTCATCAAATAGAAACTTACTGCAAGGGTAAGCTTGGGAAGTCTTACCCCCGCTTGCCCGTACCGAGAAGTTGACGAATCTCGGCGTTGGCACCCATTTGGGCGTACTGACGGGCCGTGTTGCCTTGGTTGTCGGCTAAGTCGGGCGATGCACCCCGAGCCAACAGGAGTTTCACCATTGCCGGATACCCCCCGACCACCGCCGCCATTAGCGGTGTCCAACCCCGTAGGTTACGGGCATTCACCGCGATCCCCTGGGCTAGGAGTTGCTCAACTTGGGCCGTCTGACCTTGAATTGCCGCATCCCAGATATCTTCAGGAGGGGCAACAGGGCGCTCAGGAACTCGGGTCATGGCGGGGCGGGGCGGCGTAGCGAGCGGTCGGGCTTGGTCAGTCCAAGCCGCCGCGTAATGGCGGGCGAGCTCCGTCTTGGTGGTCTGAGTCAACCCTTGACCAGCCCGAAACTCAAAACCTAAGACGATTAGCCCCCCTGCTTCCTGGGGATACATGATGTCCTCGCTGTTGTCGTTATGACCCAGGCCCAGGGTATGACCCAGCTCATGAACCAAAAGACCGTGGAGGTCTGCCGGGGGTTTTTGCTCGACATTCTCCAAGGGAATATCCATCATCGGAATGGGCAGTACGAAACCCAACAAACTGGTGGGAATGACCCGCCTTTTGAGGTGCAACACTTGAATAGTGATTTCGCTCCCTAGGATTTGCCAGAACTGACTCCCCGGTAAGGGACTGACCAGTCGGGGCGACTCAAAACCCGCTACATTTAATTTCTCGTTGGCACTCCAGGTAATTCTGACGCGGGCCGCACTCGCCGTGGGAGTCTGGATAAAAATAGGCTTGCCCTGGATACCCGTGTCATTCCAAGTCTGTAAAGCACTGCGGACAACCTGTTCATACTCGGCTTGGGCGCGGTCATAGGGCGCGGGGACTTTTTCCACAAAAACGGCTAAGGGCAGACTGCCGGGGGGCCAAGCGCGGGTCGGCCCCTCTTGAGACCAGTTCTTCGCCGGAGCAGGCGGGGTCGGGGGGGTAACAGCGATGGCTTGGGGCCGACTCAAAAGTACACTGTCCTGGCTATCCACGCGCCGGTCGCCGTTGAGGTCCGCCCGTTGGAGTTGCTGTTCAGAAAGTAACCCAGTGCCTTGGAGGTATTGATCCAGCAGATCTTGGTCGGCGGGTCCGACCTGTTGATCGCCATTCAGGTCGCCTAGCTGGGCTTGGACTGGGATGATGAGGGCGAGCCATAGCGAACACAACAAAATAGTACGCATGGAGGGTCAGTATACTTCTGCTTACTATACCCACGCCCAAGCAAAAAGGCGGCCCCATGACCGCCTTTCTCGATGGATGGACTGGGTTACATCATGCCGCCCATGCCGCCCATACCACCCATACCACCCATGCCGCCCATATCCGGGGCACCACCGCCGCCTTTATTCTTCTCAGGCAGGTCCACGATCAGGACTTCGGTGGTCAGGAGCATCCCCGCAATGGAAGCAGCGTTTTGCAGCGCGGAGCGGACGACCTTCGCCGGGTCCACAATCCCTGCTTCCAGCATGTTAACGAACTGGTTGTTGAGGGCATCAAAGCCCATCTCTTCGCCAAGTTCACGGACTTTCTGGACGATGACCGAGCCTTCAAGACCAGCGTTCTCAGCGATCTGACGCACCGGGGCTTCAAGGGCACGCGAGACGATCTGGGCACCAATGGCTTCTTCGGCACTAAGGGTCGCCTGGATCTCAGCAATCCGCTTGGTCAGATGGAGCAGCGTTGTACCGCCGCCAGGGACAATCCCTTCTTCAACCGCCGCTTTAGTCGCGTTGAGGGCGTCCTCAATGCGGAGCTTGCGGTCCTTGAGTTCGGTCTCAGTTGCCGCTCCGACTTTAATCACTGCCACACCACCCGAGAGTTTAGCAAGCCGCTCCTGGAGTTTCTCGCGGTCAAACTCAGAATCGCTGGCTTCCATCTGTTGACGGATTTGGGCAATGCGCTTGGCGACGGCTTCAGTGTTACTGTCTCCAGCAACAATGGTCGTCTTGTCCTTCGTCACGGTCACTTTACGGGCTTGGCCCAGCATATCCAGAGAGGCATTCTCAAGCTTGAGACCAATATCTTCGGAGATGACATCGCCGCCAGTCAGAACCGCAATGTCCTGGAGCATGGCCTTACGACGGTCCCCGAAACCAGGTGCTTTGACCGCACAAACATTCAGGACCCCACGCAGTTTGTTGACGACTAGGGTGGCGAGAGCTTCCCCTTCGATGTCTTCCGCCAAGATGACTAGGGGCCGACCGGAACGGGCCACTTTTTCGAGGACGGGGATCAAGTCGGTGATGATCGAGATTTTTTTGTCGGTAATCAAGAGCATCGGGTCGGTCAGTTCCGCCACCATGCGCTCAGCGTCGGTCATGAAGTAGGGCGAGACGTAACCTTTTTCAAATTGCATCCCCTCAACCACTTCCACTTCGGTGAAGAGCGAACGGGATTCTTCGACGGTGATGACGCCTTCTTTGCCGACTTTCGCCATGCCTAGAGCAATCATCTGACCAATTTCGGGGTCGCCCGCCGAGATCGTGGCAACTTCCGCGATGATTTTGTCGTCTTCGACTTTTTTGGACATCTCAGCAATGAATTCGACGAGCTTGGCAACGGTCTTCTCAATCCCGCGCTTGAGGGCGATGGGGTTGGCTCCGGCGGCGACGTTTTTGAGTCCTTCTTTAATCAAGGCTTGGGCCAAAACTGTCGCGGTGGTGGTCCCGTCCCCGGCGACATCGTTGGTTTTGGAGGCAACTTCGCGGATGAGTTGGGCCCCGGTGTTTTCGAGGGGGTCTTCGAGTTCAATTTCTTTGGCGATGGTTACGCCGTCATTGATGATCTGGGGAGCCCCGAATTTCTTTTCGAGGACCACGTTCCGGCCTTTGGGACCGAGGGTGACGCGGACGACATCGGCGAGGGCGTTGACGCCACGCTCTAGGGAGCGGCGGGCATTCTCATCAAATACAATCTGTTTTGCCATGGTGATGCTCCTTATTCTGCAATCGCGAGGATGTCTTTTTCGTTGACCAAGAGGTATTCAGCCCCTTCGATTTTGACTTCGGTGCCGCTGTACTTGCTGTAGAGGACGCGGTTGCCCACTTGGACTTCCATCGTTGCTCGGTCGCCCTTTTCGAGCTTGCGCCCCGGACCCACCGCCACGACTTCCCCGAGTTGGGGCTTCTCTTTAGCGGTATCAGGCAGGAATAACCCACCCGCCGTGCGCTCTTCTTGCGCCACAATTTTAATGAGGACTCGGTCGCCCAAAGGACGCAGGGAAGACGCGCCCACCGTCAATGTTGTCGCCATGTGCCAGTCTCCAATTCAGTTCAAACTTTAGCACTCTGTGCCTTCAAGTGCTAAGTGTACTGTAAATCACAAAACTTGGCAAATTTGACTGCCCTAGGGAACGGCACTCAGCTAGCTATGGCGGATTTGCATCTAAGGGCAGATCTATTCAAGTTCAGTAAAAAAGGGATGGACTTTTTCGGATATTTCGTTTATTTTATAGGAGTGACTGATGAGGTTCTCAGAATGAGCAACCATAAATGTCAAGAAATGCTTACCTTGTCTCCCTTGCCAGAAGACGAGCTAGCCATTGCCCAACTAGAGCAGCTTTTGTCTAAAGGCATTCCTCGACTTATCGGGACTAACGATCAGGAAATTCCACTCCCGCCCCAAGTTTTTGAGATGTTACATAAAATCATCCAATGCATGGTAAGCGGGCAAGTGTTACACCTTATCCCGGCAGAGCAGGAAATGACGACGCAGCAAGCAGCGGACTTACTCAATGTATCTCGTCCTTTTTTAGTCAAAGAACTAGAAAAAGGTGAGATCCCCTTTCGAGCAGTGGGTTCTCATCGGCGGGTGCAGTTCAAGGATGTTATGGCTTACAAGAACTGTCGTGACCAAAAGCGTCGGAGAATCTTGGATGACATGACAGCGCTAGGTCAGAAACTCGGACTCTATGACTTTGAGGACACTCCATGAGTGAAACCTAGTTCAAAATTCAACAAAGTGAAGCATGACTCCGTATAATAAGGAGTCGTGCCTCATTCCGAAATGAACACTGATTCCCCCGCTGTATTAGATGCTTGTGTTTTATTTCCTTTCTACGTGAGGGATGGTTTTACTAAGAGTTACAGAAGCAGAGCTTTATCAGGTTTACTTTTCTGAAGAGATACTTAATGAGGCTACTAGAAACCTCCTTGCAAAAGGGAAAGTTGCTTCTGAAAGAGATGCGTTGCTACTCAAGAATGGAATTATTGCGGCTTTTCCTGAGGCAATGATAGAGGCTCCTTACGATTTAATTAATTCAATGCGGAATCATCACAAGGACCGTCATGTATTAGCTACTGCTATTACAGCAAGAGCTAGATTTATAATTACTGAAGACTCCACAGGATTTCCAAAACAAATCTTAGATGAGTATGATATCGAAGCTCAGCACCCAGACAAATTTTTGACCGATTTGTGCCGCCTATATCCTAAGCAGATACTGGTAGCCATTCGTGGGCAAGCTAACAAACTAAGAAAACCACGCGTAATCGTAAAAGAGCTTCTAGACAGCTTAAGCAAAGAGCTTCCTAACTTTGTTGCTGAAATCAGGAAAGATGCAAATACGTAAAAAGACATTGCAGAATATTACCCAAAGTTCTAATCCCCCCTTTGAAAATCTCCCCTGAGAACTAGCGGGACTCGTCTTCGTTGAGAGTTTGTTCTTTGGCCTTGTCCTCGCGTCCGTACTCGTAGGGACCGGAGGTGACGACGGGGAGTTTGACGAAATTTTCCACCGGGGGCGGCGAGGGGACGGTCCATTCCAGACTGTAGCCGTTCCAGGGATTGGCCCCGGCGGGACGGCCCCGGACCCAACTGAGCACTGCGTTAAAGATGAAAGGCAGGGTCGAAATGCCCAGCAAGAACCCGCCCGTACTGACGATTAAGTTGACTAGCGTGAACTGGGGGTCATAAATTGCCACTCGACGCGGCATTCCCAAGAGCCCTAGCTGGTGCATCGGGAAAAAGCAGAGGTTGAACCCGATAAATGAAGTCCAGAAGTGAATCTGACCCAGGGTTTCATTCATCAGCCGCCCGGTCATCTTCGGGAACCAATAATACATTCCCGCATAGAGACCAAAGACACTCCCGCCAAAGAGGACGTAATGGAGGTGCGCTACGACAAAATACGTATTGCTGACGTGGATATTCACGGGCACTGAGGCGAGCATAATCCCCGTCACCCCACCAATGACAAACATCCCCACAAAACCCATGGCAAAAAGCATCGCTGTATTGAGCAAGATTTTCCCGCCCCAGAGCGTCGCTAGCCAGTTGAAGACCTTAATCCCCGTCGGTATTGCAATGATCATTGAGGTGAACATGAAGAACATCCTGAGCCAGCCCGGGGTCCCACTGGTGAACATATGGTGTGCCCAGACCGTGAAACCCAAGACCGCAATCGCCACGGTGGAGAGCGCGATGACCCGGTAGCCAAACAGAGGCTTACGGGCAAAAGTCGGCAGGACCTCCGAGATAATCCCCATGGCGGGCAGGATCATGATGTAGACCGCCGGATGAGAATAGAACCAGAACAAGTGCTGGTATACCACCGGGTTGCCGCCCCCCGTGGGATTGAAGAAGCTCGTCCCCGCGCTCAAGTCAAAGGTCAATAGGATCAAGGCCCCGACGAGAACGGGCGCCGAGAGCAGCGTGATGGCTGAGGTAACTAAGGTATTCCAGACGAAAATTGGCATCCTGAAGAGGTCCATCCCCTCCGCCCGCATGGACCAGATTGTGACAATAAAGTTGATCGCCGCCAGGATCGAGGAGGTTCCTAACACAATCACACTGATGATCCAGAGCAGTTGCCCGTTGATAAAGTCAGTCGCGCTCGTGCTGAGCGGTGGATAGGCCCACCAGCCCGATTGCGCCGGACCGCTGGGAATCAGGTAACTAGATAGCAATAAAGCCCCGCCCACCGGGATAATCCAAAAACTAATCGCATTGAGCCGGGGAAAGGCCATATCTCTAGCCCCAATTAGCAGGGGGATCAGATAATTGCCAAACCCCGCTGAGGCCGGGATGATCCACAGAAAGATCATCACCGTGGCATGGATCGTGAAAAGACCGTTATAGACATCTGGCTCGACCACGTTGGTCTCCGGGGTCGCGAGTTCCGCCCGGATCACCATTGCCATGAAGCCGCCCAACAAATAAAAGAAGAAGGACGTGACGAGATACTGAATCCCAATCACCTTGTGGTCCGTGCTGAAACCAAAGTATTTACGCCAATCACCAGACTCTTTGAATACATCCAAACTCGAAGCATCAACCATGACGGGTTCCCCTTAAGGTTGGACAGCAGCCTGTTCTTTAAGCCAGCGTTGATACTCGGGAATAGTCTCTACTTTCACCTCAACCTTCATCGCCCCGTGGTAGGCCCCGCAGAGTTGGGTGCAGTTAAGCACATAAGTGCCAGTCTTAGTGGGCCGGAAACGCACACTGGTCGTCTGACCGGGGATCACATCCTGTTTGAGCCGGAACTCCGGTACCCAAAACCCGTGCAGGACATCCTTAGAACGCATCACCAAACGCACTTCCTGGTCTACGGGGAGATGAAGTTCACCCGTGGGGACTTTCACGCCGGGATAGGTGAACAGCCACGCCCACTGTTGCGCCTCCACCTGGATTTCTAGATCCACTGCGGCATCCCGGACTGCCGGGGTGTCGTCCTGGGCTTCAGCACTAGAGAGCAGGGTGGTGTGGGTATGCCCCGCCGTGAGGGAAGCCGTCTCGCTAATTTCTTGATAGACGTTATAACTGCTGATGGAAATGAAAAGGACTAAGGCTGTCGGGATCGCAGTCCAGAGGACCTCTAGCGTGAGTACGCCTTCAACCGGCTGACCGTCCCCGGTCTCCCCAGGTTCCCGCCGAAAAGCGAGGGCCGCGTAGAGCAACACGCCAATCACAAAAAAACTAATCCCCGCGCCCACCACCAGCATGAACCGGAACAACCCATCAATTGGAGGCGCTTCTTCTGCCGCCGCAATGGGCAAGAAGAAGTCCGCATTGACCCCCACCCAATAGGTCAGCAATAACACAATCGTTAAACCCGCCCCATAGACCCAGGGTCCGGTGGGGATGCGGGGAATTCTCATGGCTCGGCTCCCGTCGGGTTAGATTGACGCGGTGGATTAAAAGGGTCCGGCAATTGGTCTATGCTGACCGCCTCGCCCCGTTCTTTTTGGAGCCGCAGGCCGTTAACGGTCGTGTTGTGAATGCCAAAGTCTGTAGACAGATGAGCACCCATCTCGCCTTGGACCACAATCATCCCCGCCGTGACCGCAGCGGCAAATAGATAGGGAATCTGCACCTGCCGGGGTTGATTAACACGCCACTGATACCGTTGGCAGCCCCGCCAAACCGCCAGAAGGACCAGCAAAAAAAGAATAATCGTCCCGCCGACCCCATGAATCAGCATCGTCCGGGAAGCCGAGAGTCCCCACGCACTGACTTCAGCAGCAGGAGGCTGGGCCAAAAACATCTCAAAGAAGCCAAAGGCGACCGTGGCAAAGGTAAAGGTGGCTGACCCGACTAGATTCCACCAACCCAGGTCAAAGAAGACAGCACGACCGGGAGCGAGTTTACCCATGAGCGGCTTCGCAAAAACATACAAGGCCCCAATCACATCAAACAAAAATGCCAGCAAAAACAACCCAATCGTGAAATGGACCAGAGTGGGATGGATCGGGACAAGGTAAGGCAGACCATTCAAATAGAGGTCCAAGCCTAAGTTGTCAATGACACTGTTCATGGTTGGGACCCCGTGGTTACGTCGCCGGTTCGAGTCGCTTCCACCACAGGCCGGATATGTACCCCATAAGACCAGACCAGCATCGTCCCCAAAAACGTCTGATAAAACACCAGCCCCACCAACGCAAACCCCGCGCCTAGATAGGGCATCGAGACCTGACGCGGGAAATCCGTACTGACATTACCCAATTTGTTCCGCAATAACGCCCGCCACAACGCCAGCCCCAGGAGCAAGACCGGCAAGATCCAGCCCAGGGTCATGTGTTGACCCAAGACCTGCTCACCCCCGGCTGCCGTCGGGTTCGCCAACCCCGCCTCCACCTGTCCAAAGAAAATTGCAATAATAATCGCCACACTCGCCACCAACAGGTTCCACCAAGCCACGTTTGCCAGACTGCGCTGCCGCGTGAAGTAGGCGATACTGTCGCAGAGGACCGAGAAAACCACGGTCGCAATAACGAAGTGGACCACAATCGGGTGGATTGGACCGGATAGGGGCGGTGGGTACGGTAGGTTGTATTCATTAAGGGCGAAAAAGAGCATCGGACCCAATTGGGAAGATTGCCCTCCCATGGAATTCGGTCTCTTGAAGAAAAAAATCAATCCCAAGGTTGAGCTAGGGTTTAGAAATCTCCGCCCTGCGGGACAGTCTGCTTCTTACTTGCCAACAATACGGGTAAAAGCGAGAGCAGAGCCAGAGCCACCAACGCTCCAAATACACCCCACTTACTCCCCCCGGCAAAAGCCTCCTGTCCACTCGCCCCCAGCCAGGTATAGGCCAGCGTGCCAGGAATAATCCCCACCACTGTCCCCAGCGTAAAGTCTTTGAGCGAAACCCTGGTCAAACCAAACAACGTATTCAATACATTAAAAGGAAGCAGCGGGGTGAGCCGGGTCGAGAGCACGAACCAGAGCGCGTTTCGTTCTAGCCCCTGGTTCAGACTAGCCAGTCGTCCGTTAGCCGCAAACTTTGACTGTGCCCAGTCCCGCGCTAGATAACGTGCAATTAAAAAAGCCCCCATCGCCCCCACCGTCGCCCCAATTATTGAGTAAACCGCACCCAGCATCGCCCCAAACAAGGCCCCACTGACCACGGTTAACAGCGAAGCCGGGACCCCCACCGCCGTAAAAATAGCTTTTAACACCAAGTACCCCAAGGGTGCCCAGACCCCCAAGCCCGCGAGGGTTGCCGTAATCGCCTCACGGCTCAACCACTGACTAAGCGGCGTGAACTGATAGACGACGAGCACCCCAACGAAGCTCAACACTAGTAATAATGGCTTGACCACAGTAACTCCGGCAGCAGGAGGGAGACAGAATTAAGTACGGTTTGTACGGACCTTTGGATTGTGCCTAGTCTAATCAAGCGGCTTCTAGGGAGTCCAGGATTACGTCTGATTGACGGGGTAAATTGAGCATGGTAAGTTACTACAAACCCGGAGGATTTTTGATATGGACCCCAAAAAAAGTTACATCGCCCCCAAGGTTGCCCGTCTCGGTGGCCTGACTGACTTGACCCAAGCTATGAACACTGGGTCGATGTTCGACAGCATGGCTATGACAACCGCGAGCTAAGCTAAAAAGCTTTGCCAGACGACAAGGATGAATTTATGGATGGATGCAAAAAGCCTTACATCACTCCCAGGGTCACGCGCCTTGGGAGTCTAGCCAACCTGACCCAGGCGATGAACACGGGCACGATGGCTGATGGTTCGTTGAGTATGAATGGAGTTCCCCTGATATCCTAGGACCGTCCAACCTCGCTTGATTAAGTTTTGAACACCACTTTTTTACAAATTGCCCAGCGAGAACTCAAGCGAGCTTTTGCTGAGATTAAACTTTCGGTGCGGGTTGTCCCAGCCCTAGTGGAGCCGGATTCGGGCGTAGACGAACGGGGGCGGTATTGGGCCTATCCTTTTGATGATGTGGGACTTTGGCTGGACCCAGATGGACGGGCGGCTGAGGTCTGGATGGTCGCAGACAGTAGCGATGAGCATTTCTTTTTACCCGTGGCGACCTTCACCCTAGGCGTTTGTCTAAACCTCCAGGGTCAGATTGCCATCCATGCCAACGCTGTGGACCTCGCGGGTCAGGCGGTAGCTTTTGTTGGGGATTCGGGGCGCGGTAAGTCTACTTTGACGGCCTATTGTCTATTGCAGGGAGCCGGTTTAATCACCGATGATGTCTTTACGGCGGATGCTCAAGCCCTGGCTCAGCCCGGTTATCCCCGGCTCAAGCTCCTGCCCCAGACCGGACAGCAACTAGGTTTACAGGCGCTTGCCCTCAGTGGTCTGAAAATCCACTACCAGCCCCAGCATCTCCAAGCTAAGTTCCAAGAACAACCCGTCCCCCTGCGTACTATTTATCTCTTGGAGGAGAGTACGGACGGGCGAATTTATAGTGAGACAGTCCCGCCGAGTCAGGCGGTTTTTGCGTTATTGACCCACAGTTACCACGCACTCCTCGGTAATATGCTCTACCAAAGTTTTAGCTACCGCTTGGCTGAGGACCCGTCGTTGCTGGATGCCTATGTGGGTCTAGTGACCCAGGTGCCGGTCAAGCGGTTGTACTATCCCCGCGACTTTAAACGTTTGCCCGGGGTCTATACATTTTTGGTGAATGACCGATGAGTTATGCCTTCCTGGGCGGTCAGCGGTCCATGGCCCTGGATGAACGGCGTAACCGAGCCTATCAACAGGCGTTAGCCCAAGTCATCACCGCCGAGAGTGTGGTTCTGGACCTCGGGGCGGGATTGGGCGTGCTGGGGTTACTAGCGGCCCAATTAGGGGCTAAACGGGTTTATCTCGTTGAACCCGAGGATGTGCTGGGGGTGGCGGCGGACTTCGTGCGGACCCAGGGTCGGCAAGCGCAAGTCGTCTGTCGTCAGGGTTGGATTGAGACGACCCCCCTCCCGGAACCCGTGGATGTACTGGTCTCGGTCTTCACGGGGAATTTTTTGTTGGAAGAGGACCTGTTACCCCTATTGTTTTTAGCCCGCGACCGTTACCTCAAACCCGGCGGCCGGATGATCCCTGACCGGGCGGTAATGGTAGCGGTCCCGGTGAGTGCTCCCCGGCTCCATGCTGAGGAAGTAGCGATCTGGTCTGAGCCGCACCTGGGCTTGGATTTGCAGGCGGGGCGGGCCTACGCGAGCCAACAGATTTACTATGAGCGCAAACACCTAGCCCAGGCCCAATACCTAGCCCAGCCCCTGCCCCTGTGGGAACTGGACCTGACCACGGCCCAAGACACCCACTGTCAAGTGGAAGTGACCTACCCGATTACGGCGGACGGACTCTGCCACGGCTGGTGTGGTTGGTTCGATCTGCGGTTGGGGGATTGGCTCTCCACCTCACCCAAGGACCCGCCCCTGCACTGGTCCGCCGCTTTTTTACCCCTGGACCCGCCCATCGCCGTGACCGTCGGCGAAGAAGTTACCTTCCGGTTGGTCCGTCCGCCCCAGGGTTGTTGGAGTTGGGAGGTCCAGACTACTACCACCCACCGTCGGCATTCCACCTTCCTCGGGCTACCCCTGACTCCCCAGACCCTCCATAGGTCAAGCCTGGACCATCGGCCCCAAAGGACAGTGCGCGGGGAGGCGGCCCGTTTTGTCCTAGAGCATTGCGACGGCAAGTGGACGATCCAACAGTTGAGCGCACAACTCCACCACCGTTACCCGGACCTTTTCAACCCCCAACAGGCGGTACACTATGTGCAATCCCTGGTGAAACAGTACAGCTAATCATGTGGGCTTTCACCCTATCCCAGGTCAGTAAATCCTTCCCCGTCCACTTGCGCCTGCGGGACCTGCTCCGTCAACCCCACCAATGGTTCTTTCGGCCCCGCCAACAGGTGCTTGCCCCCCTCGATCTCAACGTAGCTCAGGGTTCTTGTCTCGCCGTCCTCGGTCCCAATGGCGCGGGTAAGACGACGCTCACTAAGCTTTTAGCTCTCCTCTTAACCCCGGACCAAGGCCAAGTCCAGGTCTTGGGTCAAGATAGCCAAGGCCACAGCCCACAGTTACGGCAAAAAGTCGCCTACGTGGGCACGGGAGAGCGCGGCTGCTATGACCGCCTTTCCGCCCGTGAGAACCTCAACTTTTTCGCCACCCTCTACCAGGTACCGCTGGACCGGATTGAGCCAGTGTTGGCGCAAGTGGGTTTAAGCGGGGCGATGGATAAACCGCTCCAGATGTACTCCAGCGGGATGCGGCAACGGTTCGCGCTGGCTAGGGCCTTGCTGGTTAATCCCCAGATTTTGTTACTCGATGAACCCACCCGTGGCATAGACCCGACGGGCTGCCAGGAACTCTACACGCTAATTGAAGACCTGCGCCGGACGGGGATCACGGTTGTCCTCTGCACCCAAGTCCTCGCTGAGGCGGAGCGGTTAGGCGAACAGTTTCTTTTTTTACAACAGGGCCGGGTCCTCGCCCAAGGCAATCTCGCCCAGATTGCCCAGACCCTCGATCTCAAGGACCGGGTGACCGTGGAGCTGACTCAGCTCTGTCATCCTCAGGACCTCGCCCTACCCTGGACCCTACTGACCTCTACACAGCATCCAACCGGGCAGTTGACCTTCCGGGTGGAGCAAGACAGCATCGAGACCTTTCAACAGATTTTGCAGGGTCTCCGGGGGGCGGGACTGACCGTGCGGGCTGGTGCCATCCAACCCCCTACGTTAGAGACGATTTACACCGCTCTAGTCGAGGGACGATGAAGACCCTGGGGGCTTTTGTCCGGCGGGACTTCCTGGAGCAGAACCGCTACGGACCTTTTTGGATCGGACGGTTGGGCTCGCTATTCCTTCAGGTCTTCAGTACGTTTTTCACCGCCCAACTCTTTAATGGCAATCCGGCCCTCACGCCTTACGGCGGCAATTATTTCGCCTATGCCTTGGTGGGCACCCTCACCCTGCAACTCTTGGTGGTGACGATGGCAGCCCTACCGGGAGCAGTCTACTATGCCCAGACCCAGGGGACTCTGGAGCCTTTGTTGACCAGCCCCACGCCAATCGGGGCGATCTTGGTTGCTGCTTCCAGTTTTGGTATTTTGACGGAATTAGTGGGGATGGTGCTCTTTGCTGGGGTAGCCTGGGTCGTAGATCCAGGGGTCTTTGCTCAGGTCCACTGGGGCGCGTTGGGATTCTTGTTGGCAGTCCATGGGTTGTGTGGTTGGGGGTTGGGATTAGGGATGGCGAGTCTGGCCCTAGCGTATAAAGTCACGACACCCTTGGGGAGTCTAGTCACCGCACTCTGTAGCTTGGGGGCGGGTTATTTTTATCCGGTGGCTCTCCTCCCTGCCCCTCTAGCCACGGTGGTCCAGTTTTTTCCTTTTACCCAGGGGATGGTGGGTCTGCGGAGTGCGATGCAGGGGCAGTTTAACCTAGGGGCGAGTCTAGTCTTCGCTGGGTTCACCCTGGGGGTTTTGCTCTCGGCTTGGTGGGGCTTCCAAAAATCCCTGGGCCTCGCGTACCGTGACGGTACCTTGACTTACCAATGAAGCTAACTCTAAGCCTTGAAGACCAAGTTCTCCTAGCCTGTCTCCGGGGTCAGCCCGTGCCGGAGCTTGCCCTTGATGAGGCGCATTTTTGTCATCGGCTCAACTACCACCGGGTCACAGCCTTGGTCTATCAGCATCTTGTCGCAACGGATACCCTCACCCGGCTCACCCCGGCGACCCAAACCCACCTCAAAGCGACCTATCAGCGCAATATCGGACATAACCTTGCCATTAGCCATCTCTTAACTTCGATTACCCAGATTCTGCAGAAACAGGGCCTGCGGGTCATGGCTCTCAAGGGGGCCTTACTCATTGCGTGCTTCCCCGACTACCTCTTGCGTCGTCAAATGTTGGACCTAGATATCCTGGTGCGCTTTGAGGACCTCTACCCGGCTTACCAAGCTCTGCAAGCGGCGGGCTACCAAACTACCCAGCCCTATCGGTTCCTTTGGCAGCCCCTCTATAACTACACCCTCAATGCCATCCCTTTAATGGGTACCCGCCCGGAGATCCCGCCGGTGCTGGTGGAATTACACTGGCAGTTATTTATCCCGGTCATCAACAATACCCGTTGGTCCATGGCGGAGTTATGGCAACAGGCCGAGTCTTCAAGCTCGGGTTTTGAGCAACCGGACCCCACCGATGTCCTACTCCATCTGGTTGCCCACCAATGTACGGACCTCAAGATTTATCTATCGGGGTTGGTGGATGTCGCCCAACTGCTGAGCCACTGGGCAGACCGTCTGGACTGGGAGGAAGTCGTCCACCGCGCTCGCCGCCGCCACATCTTGATGCACTTAGTAAATATTCTCCGTCTCACCCATGAACTGCTCCAAGTCCCGTTACCCGCTTGCTTCCCTACCCTCGGCCAGCCCCACCTCGCCCGCGCCACACCGGGCTACAACTTACTACTAGAGCGACTTTTTGTGCAAGAGTATACCGAGAACTTCCGTCAGACGCTGCGGATCATCCAACCTTTACGCCGCCTAGAGGACCCGGCCTGGGGCTGGCAACTGTGGCATCAATACTTGGCCCCCGCCGTGGCGGACTGTGGTCATCCCCTCAAAAAACTGCTCAAACAGCGCGGAGGGGCGGCGTAGTCTCGCGCACATCTGACTGGTCATTCAAGATCCACGAGCCATAGCTCACCCAAGCGTGACCGATTTGCTGACCCCAACCGACTTCCAGACGCGCCGCAACACCCTGGGTAACTAACCAGCGATACAACACCAACGAACGGTGCAGACACTGGGGGCGGACTGGGTGAAAGGGCGCGACTAGATAGAGGACCCGGACCCGCCGTTGGATCGCCCGCCATTGCTGGGGAGTGAGTTCTGGGTATTGACTGGGGAGGGGGTCCTGAAGAGCCTGGACCGCCCAAGCATGGAGATGGCGGTCTACCCACCACAGTTGCCCAAAGGCCCAAAACCGCAGGCCCAAGCCCTCAAGTTTGCTCGTGAGCAGTCCAAGTAATGATCCCATACTCAGCAAGGTCCTTCAAAAAGAGCATCAAGTCCTGCTCAACCTGAGCCGAGTCTACTTCATAATCTTGAGCAATCCGCTCCACAATTTGTAGACCCGCTTGCGTCGGGGGTTGGTCACGCAGGGCCTCCCAAAACAAGACTCCAGTTTCATTAAGACTGTAGTACATCCCAGAAGTAATGTGGAGTAAGACAGCCTCCTGCTCCACCTGTCGGTAAAGAATATCGCGGGCAATGGTGAAGTTTGGGATTTCTGTCATAGGTTTACTCGGCAGCTTGAAAAGCCTCAATAGCATACCCCTGTTTTAGGGCCGGCTGACAATCCTACCGCTTAGCCATACACAAAAAAATCCGTGGCTCTTTCCTCATGAGGAAAGAGCCACGGGCAGAAACATCAGAAATTTCCTTGGCGTTGCTCTCTACGGTTATCACGGGTCTGGGCGAGTTTCTGGCGTTGGGCTGGGGTCAGCACAGCCTCAATCTCACCCCGGCGTTGTTGCAGGGAAGCCTTCATCTGGGGTTTGAGGTTCTGCATCTGTTGTTGGAGCCGTTGCGCGGTGGCGGTGTCGCCGTTAGCCTCAGCAGTCCGCATTTGTTGGTGTAGGTTGCGCTGTTGCTCAAAGAGGGTACGGTCTTTCGCCATGATCTGCTGAACCTGTTTACGTTGTTGGGGGCTGAGTTCGAGTTGGTCTAGACCACGCCGCATTTTGCCCATGCCGCGTTGGTTGTCCTGGGGCGCGTAGGTTGGGGTGTTGCTTTGGGCCAAGACCGGCAGGGTCAGACCCAAGAGCAAGACAAGTCCGACGATTGTTCGCATCTTCATTCCTTGTTGACCGTCACAAGCTATCTGACGCGACGACTCAGCCCACTGTTCACCGGATTACATCAACCGGAAGTGGTCCAAAACGGGCAACTGAGTGCGGACTTGGGCCAGCCGTTCGGGATTGATGGGAGCCAAGGCGATCCCCTCGCCGCCATCCCCAGCATCAGCAAGGGTATTCCCCCAGGGGTCCAAGATCATCGCGTGTCCATAGGTCTGGCGGCGGGCGTAGTGTTCACCGACTTGGGCCGGGGCAATAACGTAGCAGGTATTCTCGATAGCTCGTGCCCGGAGTAGGGGCCGCCAGTGGTCCTTGCCGGTATAGGCGGTGAAGGCTGAGGGGACGACGATGACTTCCGCACCCCGCAAGGCCAATTGCCGATAGAGTTCTGGGAACCGTAGGTCATAACAGACGGAGAGACCGATTTTCCCCAGTCGTCCGCCATCCGCCAAAACAACTTCGGTTCCAGAAACGACCGTATCGGACTCGCGGTAGGTGTTGCCATCAGGCAGGTTCACGTCGAAGAGATGGAGTTTGCGGTAGCGGCCGATCACCTCGCCGGTGGGCGCAACCAAGAGCGCGGTGTTAAATAACTTTCCATCCCCCGTTGGAGCCGGAAACCCGCCTCCCAACAGCGTAATACTATGGCGACGAGCGGCCTCAAGTAGGAAAGTCTCGGCGTAGGTGGCAATCGTCTCGGCTTTGGTAATCTTATCTTGCTCCGGCCCCATGAAGGCGAAGTTCTCCGGTAGTCCCACCAGGGAGGCCCCACGACTAACCGCCTCAGCAATCAGTTGTTCAGCCTGGGCAAGGTTGCTCTGGATGCCGGGCGTACTGGTCATCTGGATTGCAGCGGCGATGTAGGGTTCCACAGAGTCAGTCCTTTTAGCGATTATCGTAACGCATCGCTGTCCTGGCAGGAAGGTAGCCCTAATTTCTAGTTCCTAACCTCATGGTGTCCAACTGAGTGCAACACTATGGCACCCAAGTCAACTCCAAGAATTCCTCAAAGTGGTCGGGAGCTGACCTAGTCAGGACTTACGCAAGAGCCATGGGCCTAGCCGGGTGCTTCAGTTGCTGCATCAACCACCCAGAGCATAGCCCCGGCTGGAGTTGATAGATGGTTTGGCCTGTACCATAGGCGACCTCTTTAAGCCCTACCCACACCAGCCGTCCAGTAAGACGGTTTGAAAAAGTCAGTGCTTATGCGCCAAGACCGCGTGGCGCCTGTCTTCTGTGAGGAGAGCGTCTTTACCATCAAAAATGGGGGCTAGCACCGCCCCCTCAATTCCTTGATTCAAATGTCGGCTAGCTATGAACTCATTTACCGGCGTAGGTTTGGGTCAAGCTTACCCCCAGCGGTCTTGCTGAGGACGGGAGCTGGTTGAGACTCGTTTAGCCGAAACACCGTGCCACAACCATTGAAGCAATTTAACGAATTGCCACCGTTGAAGGTTGTGCCGTAAACGCTACCATTACTGCCTTGCACTACCTCAGCGACTGGATAGCGACCATTGTTGATATCGAATTTCACCAGCGTGTGGAGCACACCACTAGGGGTTACCCGATACACGGTCCCGCAACCGGTGGGGCACTTGGCATTACCGCCAATTGAGGTCGTGCCGTAGAAATTACCATCACTGAGCCGCGCTAACTTAGCTCGTGGATAGCCACCATTACTGCCATCAAAAGTAACCAAGGTGGTAAGCGTACCGGTGGGAGTTACCTGAAACACCGTGCCACAGCCATTCAAGCAATTGGCTGAACCACCACCTTTTTCGGTTGTACCGTAGAAGTTGCCGTCACTACCCTCCACCAAGGGCGCATAGGGAAAGATACCCTTACCATTGCCAAAGCTCGCCAGGGTAGTGCGGATGCCACTGGGAGTCACCCGATATACTGTGCCAAAACCAGTATTGCCACCCGTAGCCGTCGTACCGTAGAAACTACCATCACTACCCTGAAGCAAGCCAGAATAAGCACCTTCAAGGTTGTCGAGAACAGTGAGGGTGCCACTGGGGGTCATCCGAAAGGCCGTGCCATTGTTAAGACTACCGCCGAACCGCGTGACACCATAGAAGTTCCCATCATTACCCTCAACTAAAGCAGATGAGGGAGAGCTGCCATTGGTGTCATCAAAGTTGACTAGGGTCGTCAGGGTGCCTGTGGGGGTTATCCGAAATACCGTGCCTGCACCAAAACTACCACCCCCGGCTGTCGTGCCATAGAAATTACCATCTGTGCCCTGCACCAAACTAGCCGCCGGAGAGTTGCCATTGATCCCGTCAAAGTTGACTAGGGTTGTGACCATACCCGCCGGGGTCATCCGAAACACCGTGCCACAGCCACCGGAACAATTCGTTGAACTCCCTCCGTACTGGGTGGTGCCATAGAAGTTGCCATCCATACCCTGCACCAATCCACCCGAGGGCGAGCTGCCCTTCGTGGTATCAAAGTTAACCAGAGTAATGGCGGGGCCACCCACCACCGTAAACACGCTGTCGCTTGTGGTTGTTCCCCCCGCCGTAGTGATGGTAATGGGGCCAGTGGTAGCTCCCGTGGGCACCGTGGCGAGAATGATAGTGGGTGTACTGACGATGAATTTAGCCACGAGGGTATTGAACTGGACTTGGGTAGCTCCATTGAAGTTGGTGCCTTGGATGATGACGCGGGTCCCTGGGGGTCCGCTGGTGGGGGTGAAATCGGTGATGGTCGGCGTAGCCGGGGCTAGGTCTACATCTAAGCTAAACACCGTGCCACAGCCACCGGAACAACTCGTTGAGCTACCACCGGACTGGGTGGTGCTGTAAAAGTTGCCATCATTGCCCTGCACTAATTCGGCAGTGGGACGACTCCCATTGGGGCCAAGGAAGATGACCAAGGTGGTGAGGGTGCCCGCTGGGGTCATCCGAAACACCGTACCCTTGCCCTCAAAACCGGGACTACCACCAGCACCCGTTGTACTGTAGAAGTTGCCATCACTGCCCTCCACTAGAGCCGCAAAGGGGTTATCACCATTGGTAGTGTCAAAGTTGACTAGTGTCGTGAGGGTGCCTGTGGGGGTCATCCGAAACACCGTGCCACGACCAAAACCGCCATTTAGGGAAGAAGTGCCGTAGAAGTCGCCGTCACTACCCTGAACTAAACCAGCAGCAGGATAGGAGCCATTAGAGCCATTAAAGTTGGCCAGCGTGGTCAGGATACCCGTCGGGGTCATCCGATACACCGTACCGAAGTTAGAAAGTCCGCCAGAGTAGGTAGTGCCATAGAAGTTGCCATCACTGCCCTGGACCAATCCACCCGAGGGAGACGAACCATTAGAGCCATTGAAATTGACCAAGGTGGTGAGGGTGCCCGCAGGGGTCATCCGATACACCGTGCCGACCTCACCCGTTGTACCGTAGAAGTTGCCATCACTGCCTTGGACCAAGGGAGCATCAGGAAAGCGTCCAGCCGTGCCATCAAAGTTGACCAGCGTGGTGAGAGTGCCCGTCGGGGTCATCCGAAATATCGTGCCACAGCCATCAAGGGGAAAACACCCTGCACTACCCCTTGAACTGCCACCCTGGGGAGTCGTGCCGTAGAAGTTGCCATCCGTGCCCTGGATCAATGCAGTCGTGGGATAGCCGCCATTGGCAATATTAAAGTTGACTAAGGTAGTGCGGAGACCACTGGGAGTCATCCGAAAGATCGTACCCTGATTGGTGCTACCACCGCGCTGAGTGGTGCCGTAGAAGTTGCCATCTGTGCCCTGGACCAATCCGGCAGCAGGCGTCTGTCCATTGGTCTGATTAAAGTTAACTAGCGTGGTCAGGGTTTGAGCGGAAGCAGCTCCGAGTAAGCTCGACAGCAAAACCATGAACAGTGCAACTCGCCGAAAAGCCGTAGTGACTCGGGATGAATTGGGTGTAATGTTTGCAACGGGAGCTTGGACGAAGGCTAGTGCACTAGCGCGTGAAGGCATGGTAGGCTCCGTAGGAAGATAATGACACCGGGTCAACGGCATTCACTTCAGTAGTCATGGGCTAGGCTACACCAAGTATTCTGTTTTCCCATGTCGTGTAGATGACTTGGCATTAGTACATCCCCGACTGTCCCCCATCAAGATAGGTGGAGCAAAAACACTCTTTTTTTAGTCACAACTAAAAAAGGGTCCCATTACTAGGACCCGGCGCGGACGTAAGACGGATTACACGTCGTAATAAAGCTCGAATTCGTAGGGGTGGGGACGCATCTGCATCGGGATGACTTCCTTACTGAGCTTGTACTCGATCCAGGTGCTAATCAAATCCTCGGTGAAGACATCGCCAGCCAACAAGAACTCGTGGTCATTCTTGAGGTTCTCTAGGGCCTCAGCGAGGGAGCCGGGGGTCGAGGGGACCTTGGCGAGTTCTTCAGGGGAGAGTTCGTAGATATCTACATCTAGGGAATCACCGGGGTCAATCTGGTTCTTAATCCCGTCCAGACCCGCCAACAGCATCGCCGCAAAACCCAAGTAGGGATTACAGGAAGCATCAGGACACCGGAACTCTAACCGTTTGGCCTTGGGGTTGGTGCCGGTGACGGGGATACGGATCGAGGCGGAGCGGTTGCCACTGGAATAAGCCAGATTTACCGGGGCCTCGTAACCAGGAACCAACCGCTTGTAGGAGTTGGTCGAGGGGTTGGTGAAGGCCAAGAGTGCCGGGGCGTGCTTGAGAATACCGCCGATATAAAAGAGGGCCATTTCACTCAGACCCGCATAGCCATCTCCGGCGAAAAGGGGCACGCCGTCTTTCCAGAGCGATTGGTGGGTGTGCATCCCCGTACCGTTGTCGCCGTAGAGTGGCTTGGGCATGAAGGTAGCGGTTTTGCCGTACTTACGGGCCACGTTTTTGATGACATATTTGTAGGTCATCATAAAATCTGCGGCCTGAACCAAGGGTGCGAAACGGTAGCCCAACTCCGCTTGACCCCCGGAGGCGACTTCGTGGTGATGTTTCTCAATCGGTACGCCCATCTTGCCCATGGTGAGGAGCATCTCGCTACGGATATCCTGCTGGGAGTCCGTGGGCGGGACCGGGAAATAACCACCTTTATTTTTGGGTTTGTAACCGAGGTTCCCCCCGGTCTCACTGCGCCCAGAGTTCCAGTTCCCCTCCGTGGAGTCCACATAGTAGTAGCCGGAGTTAGTGTTCTGGTCAAAGCGCACATCGTCAAAGATGAAAAATTCCGCTTCGGGGCCAAAGTAGGCGGTGTCGGCAATCCCCGTGGACTGGAGATAGGTGACGGCTTTTTGGGCAATGGTGCGTGGGTCGCGGTTATAGGGGATACCTGACCGAGCCTCATTGATACTACAAGTAAGGTTCAGGGTCGGGCTTTGGGTGAAGGGGTCCATGACCGCCGTAGTGGGGTCGGGGATCATCAACATATCGGAGTCGTTGATGGCTTTCCAGCCCCGGATGCTCGAACCGTCAAAGGCTAGCCCCTCGGTGAAAGTCTCTTCTTCAATCATGCTGGTATGAAAGGTCACGTGCTGCGAGATCCCGAGCAGGTCGACAAACCGGAAGTCAACGAGTTCGACATTATTATCTGCAATCATTTGCATGACTTCTTGGGGCGTCTGCGCCATCTGAAATGCTCCTTGTGAAAACCTAAGACCCTAAGCCAAGTGATCGTAAGCACATATGAGACCACAAATTGTAGCCAGGGATACTCAATCCCCTGCTTATGCCCTAATCTTTGTCCATACTTCTATCTGGAGTTAGATAGTCATGGACGAGCTCTGCCTGTATGCTTCTTAGACAGCAATCTGAGGGACGATGGGTACGGTTTCAGTCCTGATGCCCGCGTTTAATCAGGCCGCTTTTCTGCCCACGGCTCTTGCGAGTCTCTACAGCCAGACCTTCATAGACTGGGAATTAATAGCAGTGGATGATGGTTCCACCGATACGACTTGCCGGATTTTGGACCAAGCCACCCAGGACCCCCGCTGCCGTCATTTTCGGCTGGGGACGAACCGGGGCCTCGGGGCCGCACTCAATTGGGCATTGGACCAAGCACGGGGCGACTTGATTGCCTACTTACCCTGTGATGACCTCTTTTACCCTGAACATCTGGCGCGGTTGGTAGCTGTTTTAGCCGCTCATCCTGAGGCGATGTTGGCCTATAGCGGGGTGCGATACCACCAACATCAGACCACTTACGGTCCAGTCCCAGAGCGGGGTCTACAACTAGTCCAGGTCATGCATCGGCGCACCCCCCAACGCTGGATTGAACGCATTGAACTCGTGACGAATGACCTAGAGCGGATGTTCTGGACTAAGGCCGCGCTACCGATAGCCCGCGTCGCTACAGAATGCGTGACCGCCGAGTGGGTAGACCATCCCCAGCAACGCCACAAATTTATCCTCGAACCCCTGGGCGGCGGACTCAATCCCTACCGCCAGCACTATGGAGTCGCCCATCCGCTCTGTTTTCACTCGACAGCAGGCAATTTCACCGATGAGCCCAGTCATTACCGATGTTGGCGCGAACGCCCATCAACTCCGCCAGCTCCCGATGGATTAAAAATCCTTTTGGTGGGCGAACTGGCCTTCAATCCCGAGCGGATTTTGGCCTTGGAGGAGCGGGGTCATCAGTTGTATGGTCTATGGACGCCCAAGCCTTGGTGGTTTAATACCGTCGGCCCCCTCCCCTTCGGACACGTCACAGAGGTCCCACGCCAAGAGTGGCGGCAAGCGATTCGCCATCTCAAGCCCGACTTAATCTATGCCCTCCTCAACTGGCAGGCGGTCCCCTTTGCTCATGAGGTCCTGATGGCAGACTTGGGGATTCCTTTGGTCTGGCACTTCAAGGAGGGGCCCTGGTTGTGTCGGGCGATGGGAAGTTGGCCTGAATTGGTGGATTTGCAGACGCGTTCGGCTGGACAAATTTATATCAGCCCGGAGCAACGGGATTGGTTTGAGCAGATGGTCCCTGGCAGTGTGAGGAGTCAGCCAACCTTACTCCTAGATGGGGATTTACCCAAGGCAGATTGGTTTACCCAGCCGCGTAGTGAGCGTTTATCGACGACTAAAGGCGGGTTTCACACGGTGGTCCCCGGTCGGCCCATTGGTCTCAAACCCGAACTAGTCCGTCAATTAGCAGACCAGGATATCCATTTACATTTTTATGGGGATGTGAACCACTCGGGGTGGCGGCAGTGGACTGAGGAGGCCCAGGGGTTGGCGGCGGGCTACCTCCATCTCCATTCCCACGTGGGTCAAGACCGTTGGGTGAGCGAACTCTCTCAGTACGATGCGGGCTGGCTGCACTTTTTACCGAGTAACAATGGTGGCGACCTACGGCGGGCCTGTTGGGATGACCTCAACTATCCGGCGCGGATAGCAACCTTGGCAGTGGCGGGTCTACCCGTGATCCAGTACGACAACCAGGGCGCGGTGGTGGCGACTCAGACCCTAGCGCACCGTTTGGACATAGGGTTATTTTGTCAGGACATGGCGGAGCTGGGGAGTCAGTTGCGTGATACAACCCGACTGACCGCGATTCAAGAAAACGTCTGGCAGGTTCGTGAACAGTTCACTTTTGATTATCACGCTGACCGTTTAGTGGATTTCTTCCGGCAAGTCATCGCTCATGGGAGTCGGGGTTGAGTAAAAATAGTGATTCTGCCGCTCTAAGGTGAAATTAAACCGAGAACCATCTCCGTCCCCTACCCCATAAGTAGGGTAGGAGGAGCAAGAATAGCCTTTACTTGCCACTGCCACTCTGTCTTGTTCCTCTAGTTCTAAGGACTCAGTACGGAAATTCCAACGACTCTCGAACAATTGATGGTTGGGATTACTGGAGTGGTACTTATGTCTTCTCCCACCGTAAGCTAGCCCACAACAGACAAGCGACCCCCAGGTTAATCGCCACATCTGCCACATTAAAAACCGCAAACTGAATAATCCGGGCATCCAAGAAGTCCACCACTGCCCCGGTCAGCACCCGGTCCACCCCATTCCCCACCGCCCCGCCCAAAATCAACCCGTAACCCACCGCTTCCCACGGCTTAAGG